>OLPY01000564.1_pt1 | contig 30762 bp, 22 predicted proteins | sample 1672481 | NCBI WGS metagenome assembly OLPY01 (sample SAMEA3136691, study PRJEB25190) | human gut metagenome | biome: human gut; feature: human-associated habitat; material: faeces | place: Austria | collected 2013 | reverse complement strand
CCCGGATGGCGGCAGGCACAATTTCCACGCCGTATACCTTCTTTGCCTGCCGCGCCAAAAAGAGGGAGATGGTCCCGATGCCGCAGTAGAGGTCTAGGACAGTTTCCGTCCCGGTGAGCTGGGCGAAATCTAAAGCGCGGCCATAGAGGACCTCGGCCTGGTCCCGGTTGACCTGGTAGAAGGAGGGGACGGAGAGGCGGAAGTTCAGGTCACAGAGGGTGTCCTCCAGGAAATCCTGCCCCCAGAGGGTGTGGTACTCCTTGCCCAGAATGACGTTGGTCTTGGCCTGGTTCACGGACAGGACCACGCCCACCAGCCCCGGCTCCGCCGCCCGGAGCGCCTCGATGAGCTTGTCCTGCTGGGGGAGCTGCTTCCCGTTGGCGATGACGGCGCAGAGAGACTGGCCCTTCTGATTGACGCGCACATAGAAATGCCGGATGAGGCCCTCGTGGGCCTTTTCGTCATAAGCGGGGACATGACAGTCTGCCATCCAGGCCCGGAAGGCGCTGCGCAGATGGGTGGCGGGCAGGGGCTGGAGGAGGCAGTCCGGGCAGTCGATCACGTCATGGCTCCGGGCGCGGAAAAAGCCCACGCGGGGGCCGTCTGCCACGGGGAACTGGATCTTGTTCCGATACCGGTCCGGCTGGGCTGCGCCGTGGATCACGGAGACCGCGCCGTCCCAGCCACCGATGCGCTGGAGGGCGTCCTGGACTTTCTGGCGCTTGAAGTTCAGCTCCTCTGCATAGGTCATGTGCCGCAGCTGACAGCCGCCGCACTTGGGGTACTGGGGACAGTCCGGGACCTGGCGACCGGGGGACGGCTCCGTCACCTCCGCCACCCGCCCCCAGGCGGCGGACTTGCCGACCTTTAAGAGCTGCACCTGGCACAGCTCACCAGCCAAGGCACCCTTGACAAAAACGGCCTGCCCGTCCAACCGGGCCACGCCCTCCCCGGCGCTGCCGTAGCCCTCGATGCGGAGGGGATATACTTCGTTCTTTTTCGCTGCCATGGCTGCTCCTTTTTATACTATTCATGTTTTTAGTGTATCGCAAAATGAAAGGCCCCACAAACTCCATCCAAATTGTAAGGATAAAATCTGTGGGACTTTTAACAGTATATCTCTAAAAAATAGAATTTTACTTATGTCACAGATCAAAAGCTCTCTTCAAAAGCGCATCAAGGTTATTATAATGCTCATTATTCGCAATGTTTTCCAATAGTGGTAACAACTCTGTAACAGGCTTTACTTTTTGACTTGGTAATTGTCTATCATATGCGGTTTGTATTCGCTCTAAAGCACCACACTTACCATAAACTATACATAGTCCAACAACTGCATCAGTTGGAAAAATTGGACTAATTGAGAAGAGATACTTAAATGCAAGGTTTTTTATATGATGACGTTTTACAGATGCAAGATTACTAAATTTTGCGTCAAGTATGAGATACTTTGAAACTGAATCGTTTTCTACTTTAATTAGATAATCTGGTGAGTAGTAGTGTCCACCCGAGCGAGTGCAGTCACTACCCTCATTTGTGATGGAAATAGAATTATTGCGAATCAAGGCAATCCCGTTCTTGTCATTTTCGTCTGTATCGAAAATAACAGGTTGGTAATAAAGTGTTATTTTTTGTTTTGAATTCTTAAATAGAAAAGTGTTGTTACAATTTGTATTTCTATATTTCCAATTCCGTTTTATTGGATATACCCACTTTTGTGCGGATTCGAGTTCATAACCACGGCTCTTAAAGTATGAGATTATTTTTACTAACACGTATCCTTCATAGAGTGAGGAAATTTTTATAAACGAAAGCATAAAGCGTTCTCGAGCAAAATCATAAATCCCATAAGTAAACCATTTATGAATCTGAACGAAGATACGATTATACTGCGGAACAGATATAAAAATATGAGAAGGATGCGGCGCATTTATCATTGGTTCAGGTTTAATTTTTAGTGCTCCATTATACATTTCCCATAGGCGTGTAAATTGGGCGCGAAGACAGGAGATACGTAACAGTCCATCCTCTAGCATTTTTTTAGTCTCTGTAAACATAAAAAATGCAGAATAAATGTACTCATCTCCATAATTTTCGTTTGTTGGAATTTGTTCTAGCAGGGAATGACAATGCCAATACAAATCATCCAGAGAGTCAATCATTTTCTGGATAAACCCTAAAACAACCTGATTTTCATATGTATCATATGAATGCTCATTTTGAACCGAAAGAGTTTTCTCCGGCTGATAAACTTGTCCGTTAACACGAATTCCTGAATTACTGCTAATTTTACGCAGTTCTTCCGGATGCGTTGTAATAAACTGAACTGTTGCAGGAGTTACATACTGCAAACGTTCAAAACGATCAACTTTAGAAACCTTTTCAATTTTAAAGCGACTATTTGCCTTAAAATAACCATAGCTAGTTTCATAAATAGAAGCTATTTCTTCTGCCAAAATAATTTGTGCAGATAGATTTTGATAGCCATGTTCCTTTAGATTTGCTATATTTTTTGCTTTTGGCTCCCCGTTGAGTAGTAACATTTCCTGATGTGAATAAACATAGCTAACCATTGCTTTTACAGCATCGTTAAGCTCATTGTGCCTCACTAAGATAGGAAGGAAATCAGTAGTGTAGCGATGTTCAATCCCTTCTGAATCTAAGACAACAAGGTGAATTTCCACAAAACCATAGCAATCTATAAAAATACGACGTTCCCCGATGCCCTTATTAGGAAATGTTATCTTTCCGTTATTATAAACGGACGGCTCATATACATCATTTATATAAACATCAACATTTTTGATAGAAGACAAGCTCTCACTTGGTAGAGTAAATTCATAGCTTAAATCTGAAAAGATGTATATATCCGATGTTTTAGAAATAATTCGTTCTACACGTCCCTTTTGCTCGTCATTTTTTGATAAGCTAACCGAAAAAGATTGCTTATTGAACGGCTGCAGTGTTAATGAACAAATGTCCATATAGTATGCTCCTTTAACAGAAGAACTGGTAATATTTCATCTGTTGATTTCCACGTTCAATTATATCTTTCAACATGGTTGCAGACGTATTTAATCCGTTATTGCTACAAAGGCTCCCGAAGTCCTTTAGCCATTTCTCAAATTCCTCGCCATTACCATTGATTTTAGGGAGAATTCGTTGAGCAACAGCATAATCCAATGCGATGAACTTTGGATCAGTTCCAGTATCGTCCTTCTCGAAGTACTTGGATGCAATTACCCAGTAACGCTTAATGGCAGCATCAACACGAGGACTTACGGTGAATTTCTTCTCCCGTAGTTTTGCAATAATTGAGTCGTAACATTTCTGAATTTCTGGTGAAAAGGAAGTTTCACCATTTTTAGGGATAAAAGCATCTCGAAGTGAAGTCCATGAAATAATGTCTACTATTTCATCAGAGATGGTTGCTTTGTTTCCAGAAGAACTATAATCTCTCGGTGTTAACTGGGGGAGAGTAATAATCCATGCACGATCAATCAAACGCGGCGACAGAGTTTCTGTTGTGTGGTCATTGTTGATTGTTGCTACGAAATGGAGCGTTTCAGGAATTCCAAAAACATAATTCTCGCCTAAATTCACCTTGCTATGAGAGTCTAAATCGTCGCAAATATTCATGAAGTCCGACCAGTAGTACTCCATAGGACTGAGGTTTGCTTCATCAAGAAGCACAATATACGGCATTTCTAAAATACCGGCTCGTTTTTCTGTGTCTAATTGATGGAGCGCGTCATAGATTAGACGATTGCTTTTATCAAAAGTTTTGGATAAAGGGTTATAGTATCCAACAAAATCACGCTTAGATGTCCAGCCTCTTTCAACTGAAACCGCAATATACCTATTGATATATGATTTGTCTTCTGAAGAGGCATCAACTAAATTAGCAATCTTGTTGAGACCAAGTGCTTCGCCAAAAATATTGCAGATGGATGTTTTGCCACAGCCAGGTTCCCCTGAAAACACAGTCAAAAAACCCTGAGTCAAACAGATAGCGATGTTAATGATGGTATTTTTACTGTAATTGGGGCGACAGACCTGAACAATTCTGCGCAAGTATTCAATAAGATCTTCTGGTGTTTTTTTGCAGGTGGAGATAGAAGCAACTTGCTTAGTAAGTTCAGTATGCTGGCTGTTAGCTTGTTCAGTTTCCCATTCTGCAGCTGCACGAAGCATCTTGCTGGCCATAAAGCCATCAAACGCAATTTTGACCATATCATCGTGGGGACGGCTAATCATTTGCTGAAACTGTAGCTCAAGCCCCTTAGTTTCGCTAGACAAGAAGTCTTTGTGTGTTGAGATACCTTTAACTTCCTTTTCGAGAGTTTCGTATCTAGCTTGAAGTTCTTCTATGCCTCCAATCACGCCTAAAGATTTTTTTTCTTCTTCGAGTCGGCTTGATAATTTGGTGTACTCGGCCTCTTGTTCCAGCATAGCTTTTTTCTTTGCTTCAATAGCCTGCTGGTCAATAGATTCAGCTCGCTGGCGGGATTCTTCGATTTTTTGCTCCAAAGCACTACGTTGAGCAGTTAAATCCTCTAGTTCGTTTTCAAGCCTGGAGATTTCTTTGGAGATAGTTTGTGAGCGCTGCAACTGATCGAGTAACTGAGGATGCTTTTCAATCAATGCCTGCAACCATTCATCGACATTCGGGCTATCCTGATACTTTACAAGAAGATCGCAAACAAAATCAGTGATAGTGCGCAGGGTGCCATCAACATCCTCTTCAGAAGACATAATTTTTACAAGCCTATTTAACCGTGAACGCCGTGTTTTATCAGTCAGGATGGATCCCATAATCTCAGATTCTTCATATTGTTTCACGAGTGTTGGGACATCATCCAACTTTATAGTTCCATTAACAGCAATTCCGTTTTTAATGCTGTCTTTAAAACTCTCGATAAGTATAGAATCCGAAATAACATCTACTTGTTCAGCTTTAGCATCTTTCTTAGGACATAGAAGCAACCATCTATTATCCGGATTATCCGGAGCACCCCAATAGTTTTCGACATGGCTAAGCTCAAATTGTCTTATCTGATTACGGCGGTAACCGTTAACAGTGTACTTTTGCTCTTTAATTTGTGGTTTTACATAATAGGATGAGGTGTACGGTCGATACCCAACCTCATAAGGTCCTGCCCAAAAGTCATCCATCTCGATAAAAACTAGGTTACCAGCTAGTACATATGGAGAGTCAATTTCAACAATTGCATCATTCGTAAAATCAGAGAGTATTTCATCTTTAGATATTGCAAAAAATACATTAAAGTTCCCAATAGGTGCTATTTTTCCAGCATCTAGCATTTCTATTGCGGAAACCTTATAACCTGTGGGGTTTCTAGATCCATTTTTTAGATTATCTTGTAGATCTTCTGATGTAAACTCAAACAGAACTAGAGATTTTTCAGAAAAATTTTCATACATACGCTGACGTTCCTCAGCGTTGTTCCAATTATAATTAAAACAGATGTTTCTTCTGTCAGATTTTGGTAACAAAGATTCTTGCTCTTGCGACGTAAGCTGTATTACTTCACCATTACTAACCTCGGCTATGGGTTTGAAATTAAAGAAAGCATTCAAATCATAGTCCTTTTTTTCAATTGTCCCGATAAAGATACCCATATGTAAACCCCTATTTTTTTAATTTCTAATGACAAAGATACCACATTTTTTTGTGAATAGCAACATATTTTTTATAATGGTACTAAAAGTTATGCAGAAATAGCAGGTGAGGCTCTGGTGGGCCTTTTTGCTGTAGACGGAGACATAATATGTTGGCCACCCGCCCCCAGGCGGCGGACTTGCCGACCTTTAAGAGCTGCACCTGGCAGAGTTCGCCAGCCAAGGCACCCTTGACAAAAACGGCCTGCCCGTCCAACCGGGCCACGCCCTCCCCGGCGCTGCCGTAGCCCTCGATGCGGAGGGGATATACTTCGTTTTTCTTCGCTGCCATGGCTGCTGCTCCTTTTTGTGAGATCTTGAACATCTGTTGGTATCCCCTAGTATACCACAAGGGGCCTTGGAGGGACAAGCGGGAATCTCGAAGCAGCTCATTTGCAGGAAGTTTTACGCCGTCTTGCATTTCAGGGAAAACAGGAGTAAGATAAAGCCAAAAAAACACCGGGCGGTGCCCGGAAGATCAGGGAGGTCTTTGCCCATGCAAGATGGTTTCATCAAAGTTGCCGCCGGAACCCCGGAGATCCGGGTGGCCGACTGCGCCTATAACGCCCAGGCCTGCCTTTCCCTGCTGCATCAGGCGGCGGCGGAAGGGGTCAAGGTTTTGTGCCTGCCGGAGCTGTGCCTGACCGGCTATACCTGCGGGGATCTCTTTTTGCAGGATGCGCTGCTGCAAGGCGCGGAAGACGCCCTGCGCTCTCTCCTGGAGGGCAGCAAGGACCTGGACCTGCTGGCGGTGGTGGGGGTGCCGGTGCGGTACAACCAAAAGCTATTCAACTGCGCGGCGGTGTTCTGCCGGGGGGCACTGCTGGGCCTGGTCCCGAAGATCCATTTACCCAATTACACGGAGTTTTACGAGGGGCGCTGGTTCACCTCCGGCCGGGAACTGCGGGGGACGGACTTCTGCATCCCCTTTGCGGGACAGGAGAGCGTGGAGTTTTCTGCGGGCCTGCTCTTTCGCTGCGTCAACGAGCCGTTGTTGACGATCGGGGTCGAGATTTGCGAGGACCTGTGGGTGGCAGATCCCCCCTCCACCCGCCTGGCCCAAGGGGGTGCGACGCTGCTCCTGAACCCCTCCGCCAGCGACGAGACGGTCTGCAAGGACGCCTACCGCCGGACGTTATTGGAGGCCACCTCCGGGCGGCTGGTCTGCGGCTATGTCTACGCCGATGCGGGATGGGGGGAGTCCTCCACCGACCTCATCTACGCCGGGCACAACCTCATTGCGGAAAACGGGACGATCTTAGCCGAGCGGCGCTTTGCAACGGGCCTGACCATCACCGAGATCGACCTGCAAAAGCTGGCCCACGAGCGGCAGCGCATGACGACCTACCCGGCGGACGCCCCCGACCTGTATCCAAATTACTTTGAATTGGAGCGCACGGAGACCCGGCTCACCCGCCCCATCGCCCCCAATCCCTTCGTTCCCGCCGACCACGGGGACCGGGCAGCCCGGTGCCGGGAGATCCTGACTCTGGCGGCGCTGGGTCTGAAAAAACGTCTGGCCCACACCAAGGCCAAAACCGCAGTGGTGGGTCTGTCCGGGGGCTTGGACTCGACCTTAGCGCTGCTTATCACGGCGCGGGCCATGGAGCTGCTGGGCCGTCCCCGGTCCGATATTTTGGCCGTCACCATGCCCTGCTTCGGCACCACCCAGCGGACGAAGTCCAACGCCCAGGTCCTGGCGGAGGAGATCGGGGCCAGCTTCCGGGAGATCGACATCGGCCCCGCCGTGAAGCTCCATTTTCAAGAGATCGGTCAGGCCATGGAGGATCTTTCCGTCACCTTCGAGAACGGGCAGGCACGGGAGCGCACGCAGGTCCTGATGGACCTGGCCAACAAGACCGGCGGCCTGGTCATCGGCACCGGGGACCTGAGTGAGCTGGCCCTGGGCTGGGCGACGTATAACGGGGATCACATGTCCATGTACGCCGTGAACGCAGGCATCCCCAAGACGCTGGTGCGCCATCTGGTGGCCTATGTGGCCGACGAGCAGCGGGGGAGTGCCCCGCGCCTGTCCGCCGTGCTGGAGGATATTTTGGCGACCCCCGTCTCCCCGGAGCTGCTGCCGCCCAAGGAGGGAGAGATCGCCCAAAAAACGGAGGACTTAGTCGGGCCGTATGAGCTGCATGACTTTTTCCTCTACTACGCCGTCCGCTGGGGGTTCCGGCCCCGGAAAGTGTTCCGGCTGGCGGAGTATGCCCTGGGGGAGAAGTATGACCGGGCAACGCGCCTGCGCTGGTTGCAGAATTTCTACCGCCGCTTCTTCGCCCAGCAGTTCAAGCGCTCCTGCCTGCCAGACGGACCGAAGGTCGGTTCCGTGACCCTCTCGCCCAGAGGGGACTGGCGGATGCCCTCGGACGCTGCCGCAACGCTGTGGCTGGAAGAGGTGGAGCGCTTGACCATTTGACAGAAAAAGGAGAGGGCCGTATGGCCCTCTCCCTCAGTTTGTAGGAGCAAGGTTTTGTGGTTGTCTTACTTCACCACGCCGTCACAGAAGCGGTGCAGGATCGCAGAGACCTGGGCGCGGGTGGCGTTGCCCTGGGGCGCCAGGGTGGTGTTGGTCATGCCGTTGATGAGCTTGGCGGCGTTGGCCCAAGCCAGGGCGTCCTTGGCGTAGGCGCTGACCTGGCCGTTGTCAGAATACCCGGACAGATCGGCCTTCTTCGTCACGTCATAGCCCTTGTACTGCGCGTAGCGATACAGGATCGCCGCCATCTGCTCGCGGGTGATGGAGTCGTTGGGCGCAAAGGTCGTGGCGGAGGTGCCCTTCACAATCTGGTTGGCCGCGGCCCAATTCACGGCGTCCGTGTACCACTGACCGGCGGGCACGTCCACAAAGGCGCTGGTGCCGGTGACGGCAGGAGAGCCTTCCAGGCGGTACAGGATGGTCACGATCATGGCGCGGGTGGTGGTGGCGTTGGGGGCGAACACATCCGCCGCCGTGCCGGCCATCATGCCCTTTTCATACACGTATTTCACATCGTTGTAGAACCAGTCGGCAATACGCACATCCGAGAACGGGAGCTTAGAATAGGTCGTCATCCCCTTGTCCTTATTTACCACGGAGTACAAACTGAAATGGTCCGTTTCAAACGTGATATAGTTTCCTTCTAAACGTGCCTTCAAAGGGGTCCATGTTCCATTCTTCTCCTGACGAAATACGGTACACGCATCCGTTACGAAATAATCGGGAATGGGGATTCTGACTGTTACAGTTCCGTTGGGTTGGACTGGCTGTGTATTTTTAGTGAAAGCAATATTATACAATTCACCTTTTTTGATATCTTGCGTTGCTTGTCCCAGCGACACATTCTCTGTATTTACGACACGATATACATTCAGCACAGTATCTGCATCTAGCTGTCCCTTTTCCAGATTCACAGATACTCCATTTACTGTCGTACTATTTGTTGTTCCTGGAGCGTGAATCGTGACATATGGAGCATTGATGCTCTGGCACACAGCGCCTATTTGGTAAGCGGCATCCATAGCGCCGTTCCCAGCAAATACAAGTTTCATGGCTTGTCCAGCTGGCCCGAATACAACAGAGTTAAGTGCGGTAGAATCTGCGATACCAAGTGCAGTGGTAAAGGCTTGTTTCCAACTTATTTCAACGCTGTCCAATATTTCTTCCGTTGTACGTGTTATACTGCCAGCAACATTGCCATAACTTGAAATCAAACCATCCTCTAGTAAGTTAAGTGTCGTGTCTTTCGCAATGTCATGAAAGCTATCGTGGAATACATCCAGGAAGGAGGGGTTTTTAATTGCCTTTCCAACAAGATCATCTGACAGTTTTTGGATATCAAACTCATTACTTGCCAATTTCAGTACTTGCTTTGTACCTAACGCCATAAAGCGTACCGAGTTGTACAGGAAGGTGCCAGGGGACTCTGCCATGTTGTTTGAAATAACAAAATACCCACCCTCTGGAACAGAAATTTGCACGTTGGTTTCTGCTGTATACGTCTTAGCTGTGTAGACGAAATACCTACCGTTTATAGCATCAACAACAAGATCCCATAGTGCGCCCCCTGTGTCAGAAAGACTACTAATTTCTTTGTAGCGGTCAATACGCTTGCTTTGAATCCAGCGCCCATCTTTATCATAAACATCTACAGAACCATACATATGGGTTCTGTTATACGCATTAAAAGAAACTTGATAACTTCCGCTCTTCTTCGAGTATGTATACCCATTCACATACAGACCGTTCACATTATAGAAATTAGTCTGTATTTTATCATCAAAAATTTCATTCGGAAAGTAGGACGGAACACTTGCTATAGTATAACTGTACGGGTCAGCCGAGCCAACCTCAATAGAGATAGAGGCTGAAGCACCTGTGTCCGCATCACTGACCGTCAACACCGCAGTTCCCTCTTTTTTCCCGGTTACATCGAAAGAGTAGCCGCCCGATTTCGGTGTTTCATCTGACATAGACAGAACATCATCGCGGTCAATGATAAAGACAGGCCGCTCCCAATTTTGCACAGGTCTTCCGCTCTGATAGAGTTTACAGAGAATCGAAATTTTCTCTCCTTCTTCAATTCGCATATCTTCATCCGTAGCGTAGATTTGGAGGTAAGCATCTCCGCTATTATCAGAAATACGAATATTGCTTAATTCTTTCTTAGGTGTTAGCTGATAGATTTCTGGAGACGTCATTGACGGAGCGCATCCCCACGTATAAAGGTCATGATCCTTCGTTACTGCGCCAATATAATGCAAAGAACATTTAACATATATAATGTCGGACATGATCTTCAAGGGAGAAAGTTGATCTTGAGTAGTCCCATTACCTACTTGACCGTAATCATTATCACCCCACACGTAAAGATCACCACTTTTTGTTATGGCGGCCGAAGTTCCTTCGTTTAAATCTACAGTAGATACGTTGGACATTATTTTTTGAGGGTCACTACCATAATTATGGCCCCACATATACAGATCACCATTTTCTGTTATGGCAGCCGAAGTTCCACAGCTTAAATCTACAATAGATATATTAGACATTATTTTTTGAGGATATAATTGAGATGTTGTTGTTCCATTGCCTATTCCACCACTATGATTCTCACCCCACATATACAGATCTCCATTTTGAGCAATCGCTGCCACAGTTCCGCGATCAATACTCATAGCAGATATCTCAGATAACACCTTTTTAGGGCTTAACTGATTACTACCCCATGTATATAGATCTCCATTCTGTGTAAGTGCTACTGTAGTACCGGAACTTGAGTCTACTGTAACCACGTTAGATAGTATCTTTTGAGGCGTCAATTGATCATTTTTTGTTCCATTTCCAATTTGGCCACAATGATTGTCACCCCACATATAGAGGTTTTTGTCCTTGTCTATCGCCATGCTACAATCTTCACTCCATTGACCATCTCCCAACTGTATCCTATCAATATTCGAAAGAACTTTAACAGGTGAAGATTTATCCAGAGTTGTTCCGTCTCCAATTTGTCCATTACCATTTCTACCCCACAGATAGAGGTCTCCATTTTTAGTCAGAGCAGCTCCATGCCAGCCACTCCCTAGCTGAACATCTGTAACTCCGGATAGTAGTTTTAAAAAAACATCTCTACCTTGATTCAGGTAGAATAAACTCCCCCAACCTCCATGTAAATATAAATCTCCAGTTCTAGTGATTGCAGCAATGCCACCATAGCTAGAACGCACTTTTTCAACATCATGCAGAAGTAATGACCGTTCTGCAAGTGCATTTCCCCAGACGTAAAGATCGCCTGTCTCAGTAATTGCAGCGTTTGTCCCGTCTCTAAAAGAAATATCTGCTTGAACAGTCTGTGTTACTCCGCTCTTATCTGCGGCTACTGCGGCAGTAGGTAGTAGAGTAAGAATCATACATAGGCTCAATAGCGTCGCTAACACTCTCTTCTTCATGTTCAATTCCTCCTAATTACTCCAACTGAAATCAGTTGTTGAATTTGCTCAAAACATAGCATAGTATCTTCCAGTTGCATAGCTTTTTTGTAAAATCAACTCGTTTTTGCGCAAAATCAACTGATTCCTGCCATTGTGTTTTCCCAACGGTTCGTCCGGGGAAAGGTTGTCTCTCCCCGAACGAGGTCGGGGAAAAACAAAAATGCCGTGCAGGTTCCAATGACCCTACACGACAAGCTAGGAGGCAAATGCCCATGCGTACAAACGTCTGGGGTGCGCCTCAGGGTATAGCAAAACACAGGTTTCCCAGAGATAGCCAACTGCAAATTGCTTGCAATGGCCCTGAAAAAACTGTATAATAGTACCCATGCGGTGCGGCCTCAGGCCGTTGTGTAGGTGCTGTTCTCACCTGTGCAGGCTGGCGGAGCTCCTACCTTCCGTCAGCTGCCGCATATTTTGTTTTCCAAGTCTATTATACCAAATGGTCAGAAAATAGCAAGGGGAATTTCTTCGGTTGGAAGATTTCGGGATAGAAAGCGGATTGACAAGGCTGACAGCGTGCCCTACAATAAGGGTGAACGAAATGATGCGAGGTTCATCCACAACAAGTCACCTCTTTTCTCACTGCGAAGGAGCTGTAAAAAAAGAGAGCATCCGGACAACGGATGCTCTCTTTTTTGCACGTTACATCAAAATTAGCCGCATGGGTTTCCGTCACTCGTCCAATTTGAGGACGGCCATGAAGGCCTCGGTGGGGAGCTGGACGGTGCCCAGGGTGCGCATCTTTTTCTTGCCTTCCTTCTGCTTTTCCAGCAGCTTCTTCTTCCGGCTGATGTCGCCGCCGTAGCACTTGGCCAGCACGTCCTTCCGCATGGCCTTGACGGTCTCGCGGGCGATGATCTTGCCGCCGATGGCCGCCTGGACGGGGACCTCGAAGAGCTGGCGGGGGATGTTCTCCTTCAGCTTTTCGCAGATCTTCCGGGCGCGGCCATAGGCCTTGTCCCGGTGGACGATGAAGGACAGGGCGTCCACCTGCTCGCTGTTGAGTAGCAGATCGACCTTGACCAGGTCGGAAGCGCGGTAGTCCAGGAACTCGTAGTCCAGGGAGGCGTAGCCTTTGGTCCGGGCCTTCAGGGCGTCAAAGAAGTCGTAGATGATTTCGTTCAGGGGCATGTGATAATGGATCTCGACCAGGTTGGTGTCGAGATACTGCATGTCCTTGAACTCGCCCCGGCGCTCCTGGCACATGGGCATGATGTTGCCGACGTAATCCGGGGGGGCGATGATGGAGACCTTGACGAACGGCTCCCGCTGCTCCGCGATGACGGAGGGGTCGGGGTAGTTGTGGGGGTTGTCCACGCGGACCTCTGTGCCGTCGGTCTTGGTCACTTCGTAAATGACGTTGGGCAGGGTGGTGATGAGGTCCAGGTCGAACTCCCGCTCCAAGCGTTCCTGAATGATCTCCATGTGGAGCATCCCCAAAAAGCCGCAGCGGAAGCCGAAGCCTAGGGCGGCGGAGGTCTCCGGCTCGAAGGACAGGGAGGCGTCGTTGAGCTGGAGCTTTTCCAGGGCATCCCGCAGGTCGGGGTACTTGGAGCCGTCTTCGGTGTAAATGCCGCAGTAGACCATGCTCCGGGCAGGGCGATAGCCGGGCAGAGGCTCGTCGGCGGGGTTTTCCACGGTGGTGATGGTGTCGCCCACCTGGGTGTCCTTGACGTTCTTGATGGAGGCGGTGAGATAGCCGACCTCGCCGGCGGAGAGGCTCTTGCAAGGCTCCAGTTTGGTGGGCAGCAGATGGCCGATCTCCACCAGGCTGTACTGGGCGCCGGAGGCCATCATCTTCACGGTCTTGTCCAGGGTCAGCGTGCCTTCCATAACGCGGAAGTAGACGACAACACCGCGGTAGGCGTCATACTGGCTGTCGAAGATCAGGGCCTTGAAGGGGGCCTTGGGATCGCCGGTGGGGGCGGGGACGTGATGCACCACGTCCTCCAGGACGGCCTGAATATTGGTGCCCATCTTGGCGGAAATTTCGGGCGCGTTGGCGGCCTCCAGGCCGATGACGTTCTCCACCTCTTCCTTGGCCAGGGCGGGGTTGGCGGCGGGGAGGTCGATCTTGTTGATGACGGGGCGAATTTCGAGATCATGCTCCATGGCCAGATAGGTGTTGGCCAGGGTCTGGGCCTCCACGCCCTGGGAGGCGTCGACCACGAGAATGGCCCCCTCGCAGGCGGCCAGGGAGCGGGAGACCTCGTAGTTAAAGTCCACATGGCCCGGCGTGTCGATGAGGTTCAGGGTGTAGGTCTCGCCGTCCAGAGCGTCGTACTGGATGGTGACGGCGCGGGCCTTGATGGTGATGCCGCGCTCGCGCTCTAAGTCCATGTTGTCCAGCAGCTGGTTTTCCATCTCCCGCTCCGGCACGGCGTGGCAAAGCTCCAGCAGCCGGTCGGCCAGGGTGGACTTGCCGTGGTCGATGTGGGCGATGATGGAGAAATTGCGGATCTTGGATTGGTCGGTCATAGTATTTTTATCCTCCTTGGTGGGGGTGGCGTTTGGCGAAGCCAAACACCATGAAATCGCTTAGGTCTTATGGTTCTTCCGCTCCCCGGCGACCTCTCGCCCCAGCTGGTCGGCCAGAGTCTGGAAGAGCAGGGCAGTCTCCGGATGGCGGTGGCAGAGGTCCAGGCAGAGCTGGGTGAGCAGGTCCGCGGCGGTGAGCATCACGGCGGGGTCCGGCCCCTGGCTGGCGCCTTGGCCGGTGCCCCGGTCAGTCAGGCGACCCAACAGATAGTCGGCGGATACTTGGTAATAGTCACAGGCCCGGACCACAAAGGCCAGGCCCGGCTCCCGGATGCCGTTTTCATAGTGGGACAGCAGCGCCTGGGAGACCTCCAGCGCTTGGGCGGCCTCGCGTTGGCTGACGCCTTTTTCATGGCGCAGCTGGGACAGGGTCCGGGCAAAGCGTGCGTACATACGATTCCTCCTGCCGTCCCGCCGGGTGGACCGGAGGGACGTTACGTTCTGTATAGTATATCTCCGCTATTATACGCTGAAAAATACCCTCTGTAAAGAGTCTTGCGAGGAGAAATTTTCTCCCCCCGCTGCCGGGCGGACCGGCGTTTTCACAGGGGGTCTCGACGCCCTTCCGCCGGGAGGGGCAAAAGGCGGCAAAAGGTCTTGCTTTACACCTCTTGACGGGGGAAGCGCAAGCTCGTATCATCATACTTGTAACCGGTTTGTTACTTTTTGGTTGGGCCCAACCCGGATAACAGAAAGGAGCAATCTGTGAAACAACGAATGAGATCCGCTTGGCAGCTCTGGCGCGGCCAAGCGAGAACGGCCAAGCTGTGCCTGGCCCTGGCAGCCCTGTCTGTGGCGGCGGCGCTGCTGCTCTCCTCCGGGACGCTGTGCTACGCCGTCTCCTCCCAGGACCTGGTCCGGGAGCAGGCGATCACCCCCGCAGCCCAGCCCACCCGGCAGCTGACGGGGGCGGAGTCCCCAGGCATCCAAACGACGGCGGCGGAGCCAACAGAACCGGCGGAGACCCCGCCCGAACCGGCCCCAACAGAGCCGCAGGAAGACACGCCGCCTGCCGATGCTTTGATCTGGCCTGTCACCGGGCGCATCACGTCCCCCTTTGGCCCCCGGACCATCTTCGGCGGGGAAGACTTCCACCGGGGCTTGGACATCGCCGTCCCCCTGGGGACGCCCATCGCGGCGGCGGCCGGGGGACAAGTCATCTGGTCCGGCGAAAAAGGCTCCTATGGCAACCTCATCCAGATCGACCACGGCAACGGCTGCGTCACCTATTACGCCCACTGCTCGGAGCTTCAGGCGGCGGTGGGGGACTGGGTGGCGCAGGGGCAGACCATTGCCTTGGTCGGTTCAACGGGCCGCTCCACCGGCCCCCACTGCCATTTTGAGGTCCTTTGGCAGGGGGAACGGCTGGACCCTCAGAACTGTCTACCTTGACAAATCTGCTTTTCTTTGGAGGAACCGGCAGAAAGGAGGCGCTTTGCAGGTAGTTTCCCGTGAAAATGCACAATAAATGCATAAAACTCTGCGAATGAAGATAAAATTTGGGAAAATATAGGAAAAAAGTGCAGGAAAAGCGTCGAGATGCAAGAAATTGCCCTTTCCTAGCTTATGATGCAGGAAGGGCGTCGCGTCTGTGAAGAAATGTTTTTAATCATTTTGTATATAGACAATAGGTTGATTTTTTTTCGGGTTTTAGGTACCCTTGGGGCAGTTGATCGGTTTTATACCCATTTCATACAAGGAGGATTTTTATTATGTTACCTGTGAACCCGGAAGCCATCGGCCTGTTTGGTCTGTTTGCCACCGTCATCTGCTTCGGCCTGGAGCAGGTGGGCGTCGGCGTCAAGGGCGCTGACCACGCCAAGCTCACCCGCAGCCTGGGCTACATCGCCATCTTCTTCGGCGGCTTTACCCAGCTCTTCACCGGCGTGTGTATGTACCTGTTCTCTGTCGGCGGTGACCACAGCATCTATCTCGGCACCGTCTTCAGCTTCTTCGGCCTGTTCTGGATCTTGGTTGGCTTCTTCTTCTTAAAGGGCGGCGACAAGAAGGTCATGGCCCACTTCTTCCTGACTGCCCTCATCCTGGTCATCGGCTTTACCATCCGTGCCTTCCAGGACGGCCTCATCTGGCCCCTGGGCGTGGACCTGGTGGTGATCGACCTGCTGCTGATCACCCTCATCCCCGCCTGGTACACCGAGAAGCCCGCCCTGACCAAGCTGGCCGGCGTGTGCAACCTGGCCATCGGCATCATCTCCCTGTTCCTGCTTTTCCCTGCTCTGTTTGCGTGAGGCAGACCGGAGCAAGTTTGTTCCCATCTACCCTATGAAAACCGAATCAAGATCGACTGTACCAGCGGAGGCACGTGTTGCCTCCGCTGGTTTATTTCGTGTAATATATTGTATTTTTCGTGCAAACAGCGTATACTATACATGCCAGCAAGAAGGAGTTGATACTATGGCTGGAACAACGACAAACATCAGCATCCGAATGGACGCTGACCTCAAAGCGCAAGCAGATGCCTTGTTTTCTGAACTCGGCATGAATCTTTCCACAGCCTTTAATATTTTTGTTCGTCAGTCTCTGCGGGAGGGTGGGATCCCCTTTGCCATCAAAATGGATCAACCCAATCAAGAGACGATAGCCGCCATGCTGGAAGCAGAGCGGATCGCCAGGGATCCGTCCGTAAAAGGTTATACGGATCTGGACGAACTCTTCGCGGATCTCAAGAAATGAGAGCATCAAAATATACTGTCAAGCCCACCTCGCAATTTAAAAAAGACTACAAGCTGGCTATGAAACGAGGCCTTGATATTTCTCTCTTGGAAGATATCATCGCAAAATTGGCGTTGGGAGAATCCCTGCCAGAAAAGAACCGGGATCACGCGCTCAGCGGAAATTGGAATGGCTACCGGGAATGTCACATACTACCAGATTGGCTACTGATCTACAAATTAGAAGACAACATCCTGATTTTGACCTTGGCCCGTACTGGGACCCACAGTAACTTATTTAACAAATAATCCGTTTGACAAAGTTCGCAAGGAGTTTGCTTTGTGTTGTAAAAAGAGGCCGGGGGCGTCGTGTCCTCGGCCTTTGCTGTGTCTGGCCTGAGAAAAGTGAAATGAAAACACGGCTTCTGCCTGGCCAGATTTGTGCCAGGTGCCCTTTTTTCTGGGGAGCGGCAAAAAGCCGTGAAAATCCCCCTGGATTGTGCTAAAATAAAGTATTCGGGCGCGGCAGACCGCCGCCCATCCGTCAGAGGAGGTCTTGCAGCCATGTCGGCCAAGGAAGAATTTATCGAACTGTTTCAGGAGCACATCCACCGGGACGGGGCAGAGGCCCTGCTGGATTACCTGACCAACAAATGCGACTTTTTCACCGCCCCGGCCTCCGCCCGGTACCACGGGGCTTATGCCGGCGGCCTGTGTGAGCACAGCCTGAACGTCTACCACTGCCTGGCGGACTACCTGGCCCGCGAGCGGGTCACGGACCTGTATGGGCTGGAGTACAGCCAGGAGTCCATTGCCCTGGTGTCTCTGCTGCATGACGTGTGCAAGATCGGCTGCTACAAGCCCTCCACCCGCAACGTGAAGGGGGAGGACGGCAAGTGGACCAAGGTCCCCACGTATCAATATGAAGACCCCCTGCCCTATGGCCATGGGGAGAAATCCGTCTATGTGGTCAACGGCTTCGTCCGGCTGACGAGAGAAGAGGCCATGGCCATCCGCTGGCACATGGGTTTTTCCGGGACGGAAGACAGCCGTCTGGTCGGCAAAGCCTTTGCCAAGTATCCTCTGGCCTTCGCCCTGTCTGTGGCTGACATGGAAGCCACCTATTTCCTCGAAGAGGAACCCTGAAATCCCAACGCGCCCCCCAGCGGAAAGGGGGCGCAGGAAAGGAAGCTATTCGTTTTATGACAACCTTTGCATCCCTTGGGATCGCGGCGCCCATTCAAACCGCTCTGGCCGAGTATGGCTATGAGACGCCCACCGTGATCCAGGAAAAGGCCATCCCCGCCGGTATCGCCGGGCGGGATGTCCTGGGCAGCGCCCAGACCGGCACGGGCAAGACCTGTGCCTTCGGCGTGCCCATCTTGCAGCGCCTGGCCGCGCAAGGCCACGGCAAACCCATCCGCGCCCTCATCCTCACCCCCACGAGAGAGCTGGCCATCCAGATCGACGACAACCTCCACGCCTACGGCAAGCACCTGCCCCTGACCGAAGCCGTCATCTTCGGCGGTGTGGGCCAGGCCCCCCAGGTCGAGAAGCTCAAGCGGGGCGTGGATATTCTCACCGCCACCCCCGGCCGCCTGTTAGATTTGGCCGGGCAGGGGCTCCTGGACCTGTCGCAGGTGGAGATCTTCGTCCTGGACGAGGCCGACCGGATGCTGGATATGGGCTTTATCCACGATGTCCGCAAGGTCATCAAGCTCCTGCCGGAGAAGAAGCAGACCATGTTTTTCTCCGCCACCCTGCCGCCGGAGATTCTGGACCTGGTGGACACGCTGCTCCATGACCCGGTGAAGGTCGCCGCGGCCCCCATCTCCACCCCTGTGGAAGTGATCCGCCAGGAGGTCTGCCTGGTGGACCGGAAGAACAAAACGGACCTGCTGCTGGAGATCCTACAGCAGGAGAACGTGAGCAGCGCCCTGGTCTTCACCCGCACCAAGCACGGCGCGGACAAAGTGGCCAGGGACCTGACCCGCAAGGGCGTCACCGCCGCCGCCATCCACGGCAACAAGTCCCAGACCGCCCGGCAGGAGAGCCTGCGGAAGTTCAAGTCCGGGGAGCTGCGGGTCCTGGTCGCCACGGACATCGCTGCCCGTGGCCTGGACATCGAGGACCTGTCCTATGTCTTCAACTACAACCTCTCCGAGGTCCCCGAAACCTATATCCATAGGATCGGCCGGACGGGCCGCGCAGGGAAGGGGGGCACAGCCATCTCCTTCTGCGATTACGGCGAGCTGCCCATGCTCAAAGACATTGAGAAGCTGCTGAAAAAGCCCATCCCCCGCCGGGAGCACGACTACCCCATGCAGGTCTTCGAGGCCCCGAAGAAAGACAGCAAGGGCCGTTTGGTGTATCCCGAAGACGCGGAAGCCCGTCAGGCCGCCCGCGAAAAAAACGCCGCCCGCAAGCAGGCAGCCGCCGAAAAAGCCGCCCAGAAAGCGGCGAAGGAAGCGGAGCAGGCCGAGAAAGCCCAGCAGGCTGCGGCCTCCGAAGCGCCTGCCGATGAATCCAAGAGCCGGAAACGCCGCCGGGGCAAGCATTGCACCGAAGCCGCTGCGCCAGAAGCACAGCAGCAGGCCCAGCCCGCCCCCAAGCCGGAAAAGACCCGCCGGACCTTCCCCCACGGGAAGCAAAATCTGGGCAGCCTGTCCGACTTCTTAGCCGCCCAGCCTACGGACGCGGAAGAGGCATCTTATGCGCCCCACCGGGACCCGCTGGAGGGGGAGGTCATCATGGACGCCACCGCCCGCCTGCTGGCAGCGAAGCCTGTCTACCATTATTATAAGCCTCACCAGAAAAATCAGAACGACCGGACCCACAGCCACGGCACCAAACAGCGGCACCAGGCCCACGGCCAGAACGACAACGCCGAGCGGAACGGCCGAAATCGAAACGACCGGCGGAGCAAGAACCGCAGTGCCAAGACCCAGGCCCAGGAGCCGACCAAGGCGGTGAAAGCCATTCACCCCGAACAGACGGCCCAGGCCCCCAAGCGGCGGGAGCTGCCCAAGAAGGGGGCACCCGCCCCGATGAAAAAGGCCGGGTCTCCCCTGGACCGCAACCCCGCCCGGTCCAACCGGGGGCGGAACCGCATCCCTCCCAGAATCGAGCCACCGGCCAACCGGCAGAAAGACTCCACCGAGCAGAAGAGCCTGATGAAGCCCTTCTATATCGACCATGATTAAAGACGCTGACTGGCAGCAGCGGATCGGCGCCCCGCCGGAGAGATCCCGGAGGCGGCGTCGGCGGCGCCGGTCCGGCTGTCTGACCCGATTTCTGGCTTTCGTGCTGGTGGTTGCCGCCCTGACGGGGTGGTTCTGGTGGCAGCAGAACGGGCTGAGCAGCGAAGAAATTGAGATCGCTTCGGCCCCGGACGGGTTCGCTGGCTACCGCATCGTTCTCATCTCCGACCTGCATGCGAAGGAGTTTGGCGCGGGAAACGAGAAGCTCATCCAATACGTCAAAGACCTGCACCCAGATCTCATCGCCATCGTGGGCGATATTCTGCACGAAAAGAGCCAGCTTGCCATGATCCCCGCTGTGGCCAGCGGCTTGGCCGGCGTGGCCCCGACCTATTACGTCACCGGCAACCACGAGTGGGCTGCCCATGCAGTCCAGGAGCTGGAGCCGCTGCTGGAAGAAAACGGCGTTCACGTCCTCTCCAACACTTATGTGATGCTGGAGCGGGGCGGGGACAGGATCGCCCTGTTAGGCGCGGAGGACAGCAATGGCTACGCCGACCAGAAGACCATCGCGGAGCTGTCCGAAGAGGTGCGACAGGAGCAAGGGGATATTTACAAGATCCTGCTCAGCCACAGAAACACCCGCATCGAGGAATATGTCGATGCCCACATCGACCTGACCCTCTGCGGCCACGCCCACGGGGGCCTCATCCGCCTGCCGGGGACGGACGGCCTCATCGGGCCGCACCGAGAATTTTTCCCCAGCTACACGGCGGGTCTCTACGACCTGCCCTACGGCCAGCTGGTCGCCTCCCGCGGCCTGGGCAACCAGTTTCCGGCCTTCCGGCTCTTCAACCGCCCGGATGTGCCGGTGGTCGTGTTAGAATAAAATTAGAATAAAAATGATTTGCGTAATTTTGGAATGAGATGAACAGAGAAAATCTATGAAACGAAAGCAATACACCAGAGGGCTTCGGGTGGGCGTTCCCATTTCCCTGGGCTATTTGGCGGTGGCCTTTACCATGGGCATCACCGCACGAAACGCCGGATTGTCGGCCGTTCAGGCGACCCTGACCAGCTTTTTGGTCAACGCCTCGGCGGGCCAATACGCCGCCTTTACCCTCATGGCCGCCCAGGGCGGGTATTTGGAAATGGCCATCTTAGAGCTGGTGACGAACGCCCGTTACCTGCTCATGTCCTGCTCCTTGAGCCAGAAGCTCTCCCCCAAGACCAAGCTGTGGCAGCGCCTCACGGTGGGCTTTGCCGTGACGGATGAGATGTTTGGCATGGCCATTGCCGAGCCGGAGGAAGTCAGCCCCTGGTACTATTTTGGTATGATGAGCATCGCCATCCCCGGCTGGTCGCTGGGGACTTTTTTGGGGACGACGGTGGGGAATATCCTGCCGGCCAACGTGGTCAGCGCCCTGAGCGTGGGCCTGTACGGCATGTTCCTGGCGGTCATCATCCCCGCCGCCCGGAAGAGTAGGCTTATTTTGGGCGTCGTGGCAGCGTCCATGGCCGCCAGCTTCCTGCTGGAGAGCCTGCCGATTTTTGCCGGGATCGCTTCGGGCACGAAGCTCATCCTGTTGACGGTCGTCCTCTCCGCCGGGGCGGCGCTGCTGTTCCCGGTGAAGGACGAAGAACCCGGAGAGGAGGAGACCCCGTGACCCATAACAATTATATTTATATTCTGGTGGTGGCGGTGGTGACGTACCTCATCCGCGTCCTGCCCCTGACCCTCATCCGCCGGGAGATCAAGAACCGCTTTCTGCGCTCCTTCCTCTACTATGTGCCCTATGTGACCCTGGCAGCCATGACCTTCCCCGCCATTCTGCACGCCACGGACAGCATGTGGTCCGGTCTGGCGGCGCTGATCGTGGGCGTTTTGGTCGCCTGGTTCAGCGGGAATTTGTTCTTTGTGGCCGCTGCCGGGTGCGTGGTGGTCTTCCTCGTGGAAATGCTGCTCTGATCTTCTGACCCCTTGAAAGGAGACTGTGATGGACGAACGGAACCTTGGGCCGACGGCCTATGAAGCGGGCCGCTGCCGGGTGGCAGTGGTCGGCGCGGGGCACGCCGGGATCGAAGCGGCCCTGGCCTGCGCCCGGCTGGGGCTTTCGACCCTGTGCTTTACCATCAATCTGGACGCTGTGGGCAACATGCCCTGTAACCCCGCCATCGGCGGCACCGGCAAGGGCCATTTGGTCCGGGAGCTGGACGCCCTGGGCGGCGAAATGGGCAAGGCGGCCGACCAGGCCTGCATCCAGTACCGCATCCTGAACCGGGGCAAAGGCCCCGCCGTCCACTCCCTCCGGGCGCAAGCCGACCGGCGGGAGTACCAGAAGGTCATGAAAGCGACCCTGGAGCGCCAGGAAAACCTGTGGGTCAAGCAGGCGGAGGTCACGAAGCTCTTGACTGAGAACGGCCATGTCACCGGCGTGCAGACGAACACCGGGGCGGTCTATTGGGCCGACGCCGTCATTCTCTGCTCCGGGACGTATCTGGGCGGCAAGACCATCATCGGCTCGGTCACCAAGCACAGCGGCCCGGACGGGATGTTCGGCGCAGACGAGCTGACCCAGAGCTTACTGGACGCGGGCCTGACCCTGCGCCGGTTCAAGACGGGCACGCCCCCCCGCGTCAACGCCCGGTCCATCGACTTCTCCCAGCTGGAACGGCAGGAGGGGGACGAGGACGCCGTCCCCTTCTCCTTTGCCAGCCAGCGGCCGGGGGCCAACCGGGTGTGCTGTTACATCACCTACACCAACGAGAAAACCCACGAGATCATCCGGGCCAATCTGGACCGCTCCCCCCTCTTCTCCGGTATCATCCAGGGGGTGGGGCCGAGGTACTGTCCCTCCATCGAGGATAAGGTCGTCCGCTTTGCGGACAAGCCCCGGCACCAGCTTTTCTTGGAGCCGATGGGCTTGGACACCGAAGAGATTTATGTCCAGGGCTTTTCCTCCTCTTTGCCGGAGGACGTGCAGGTGGCCATGCTCCGCACCCTGCCGGGGTTGGAGCAGGCGGTGATGACCCGCCCGGCCTACGCCATTGAATACGACTGTGTGGACCCCACCGAACTTCTGCCTACTTTGGAACACAAAAAAGTGGCCGGGCTGTACGGTGCGGGGCAGTTCAACGGCTCCTCCGGCTATGAGGAGGCCGCTGTGCAGGGCTTCGTGGCGGGGGTGAACGCCGCCCGGAAGCTGCTGGGCAAGGCCCCCATGATCTTAGACCGCAGCCAGGGCTACATCGGCGTCCTCATCGACGACCTGGTGACGAAGGGGACCAACGAGCCCTACCGCATGATGACCTCCCGGACGGAGTACCGCCTCCTCTGCCGCCAGGACAACGCCGACGAGCGGCTGACGCCCATCGGCTACGAGATCGGCCTCATTTCCCAGCAGCGCTATGACGCCGTGCAGGAAAAGTACCGGCAGGTCAAGCGGGAGGTGGACCGGTTGGAACACACCGGCGTGCCCGTAAGCCCCGCCCTCAATGCGCTCCTGGAAGCCAAGGGGGAGCCACTGGCGAAGAACAGCGTGCGCCTGTCCGATCTGATCCGCCGACCCAAGATCACCTATGCAGACCTGGCGCCGCTGGACACCGGCCGTCCGGCGCTGTCCCCACAGGTGGCGGAACAGGTGGAGATCTCCTTGAAATACGCGGGCTACATCGCCCGCCAGCAGCGGCAGGTAGAGGAAATGCGCCGGTTGGAGGGCAAGCTCCTGCCGGAGGAGATCAACTACGAGGCCCTGGCAGGCCTGCGGCTGGAGGCCCGGCAGAAGCTCACCGCCATCCGGCCCAGAAGCCTGGGGCAGGCGGCCCGCATCTCCGGGGTTTCCCCGGCGGACATTGCCGCCCTGATGATCGCCTTACAGGAGGGATAAGCCAAGATGAAACTGACGAACGTGAAAGGCAAGACCTGGGTGCTGGACGGCCCCCAGCTTGTTGGCGTGTACCAGCTCGACGACACCCGCTGCCTCCTGCTGGACCCCGGCAGCTGGAAGCTCATTGCACCCATCGAGACGGCCTTAAAAGAGGTGGGCTGGACCCCTGTGGGGGTGGCCTGCACCCACATGCACTATGACCACCATGAAAGCTCCCGGTATTTCCAGGAAACCTATGGGGCGGCTGTCTGCCTGCCGCAGCTGGAGGCGGACATCGTGCGGAACGAAGAGAGCCTGAAAAACCATCTCTTCAACTTCACCATGGGGATGATCCGCACCATCCCCCGCTTGCAGCATCTGGTCTGCCCGGTGGACCGGGTGATCGGCTTGGACGAGGATACGGTAGAGTTGTGCGGCGCAGAGCTGAAGGTGATCCGCACCCCCGGCCATTCGCCGGACCATGTGTGTTTTATCACACCTGACAACGTCTGCTTTGCCGGGGACACCCTGATGACCGAGGACGTGCTGGCCGAGGCCACGGTCCCCTTTGCCTTTGACCTGGCCGACGATCTGAAGAGCAAGCAGGTCGTGGGCGAGCTGGACTGCGACGCCTACATCTTCTGTCACAAGGGCCTGCGTTACGGTTCCGTGGCGGATCTGGCCCAGGCCAACATCGACCGTGTTCACCACCAGCTGGCGGCCTGCGCGGACCTGGTGAAAGGCCCCATGACGTACAGCGAGTTTTACGCCGCTGTGGTGACGGCCTTTGACCTGCCCGTGGGCCACCCCGCCCGTGGGCTGCATTTGGAGCGGTACATCCGCCCCTATTTGGAGTATCTCATCGACACCGATCAGCTTGCGCTCATCGAGCAGCATGGGGCCCCGTCGGTCCGGCCCAAAGGGGCGGTGCAGGGTGGCTAAAACTGTCGTGCTGGGCCTGTCCGGCGGGGTCGATTCCGCCGTGGCGGCCCGCCTGCTGGTGGAGGCGGGGTACACCGTCTACGGCCACTGGCTGGACATCGGCTTAGGGGGCCGGGAGGCCGCCGAAGAGGTGGCGGAGAGCCTCGGCATCCCCTTCTCCGCCGGGGACATCCGGCAGGAGCTGGAGACGGAGGTCATGGCCCCGTTTCAGCGGGACTATCTGGCCGGGCGGACGCCCCTGCCCTGCGCCCGGTGCAACCCCACGGTGAAATTCCCCGCCCTGTTTCGGCGGGCGGAGGAAGTGGGGGCGCAGTTCGTCGCCACGGGGCACTATGCCCGCATCCGACAGACGGAATATGGCCCCGCCCTCTGCCGGGGGGCGCACACCAACGACCAGGCGTATATGCTGGCCCGCCTGCCCAGGCAGTGGCTGGGCCGCCTCCTCTTTCCCATTGGGGGCTATGAGAAGACCCAGGTCCGGGAGCTGGCGCGGGGGTATGGCATCCCCGTGGCGGACAAACCGGACAGCATGGAGATCTGCTTCATCCCCCAGGGGGATTACGCTGCCTGGATGGACCAGCGCGGGCAGGTCCCCCCGCCGGGGGACTTTGTGGACCGGGACGGGAACATCCTGGGCCGACATCTGGGCATCCACCACTACACCATCGGCCAGCGGCGGGGGCTGGGTATCCCGGCGGCGCACCGGCTCTTCGTTTCGGCCATCCGGCCGGCGGAGAACCAGGTGGTCTTGTCCGACGGGACCGACCTCATGGCCGATGCCGTCTGGGGGGAGGAACTGAACCTCCTGGCGCCCCTGGAAGAGGGAGCCGAGGTGACGGTCCGCCTGCGCCACTCAAAGACGGAGACGCCTGCTGTGTTTTACCGGGAGGGCAGCGGGGGACGCCTGGAGCTGAAGCTCCCCGCCCGCGCCCCCACGCCGGGGCAGCTGGCGGTGCTGTACGAGGGAGAGGCTGTGTTGGGGAGCTTGTGGATCACGAAAGACCGTCGCGTGTAACGCGAGGAGGGTAGCATGGAACTGCGGCAAGTAAAAGGAAACACCTGGGTCCTGGACAGCTGGGAGCTGATCCCCCTTTACAAGCTCGATGCCCACCGCTGCGTTCTGCTGGACACCGGCACCTGGGACCAGCGGGACGAGCTGGAGGCCGCGCTGGACGCGGCGGGGCTGGACCCGGTTGCGATCCTGTGCAGCCACGCCCACATGGACCACATGGGCAGCAACGCCTATTTCCAGAAAACGCGGGGAACGCAGGTCATTATGAGCCTGGGCGAGGCGGCGCAGATCATGTCGCCCCTGGGCATCCAGCTGCAATACTATAACTTCAACATGGGGGCCTTTGGGCAGTACCCGGAGCTGGGCACCGCCCCCTGTTTGCCCGACCGCATTTTATTGCCGGGGGAGCGGGCGGTGGAGATCGGCGGGGCGCAGTTTGAAATTTTGCCCACGCCGGGGCACACCATCGACCACATCAGCGTGCGGACCCCGGACGACGTGCTGTATCTGGCCGACGCCATGATGACGGGGCGCATCCTGCACCACGCCAAATTTCCCTATGCTATCTCCGTTGGAGAGTATCTGGATACGCTGGTGAAGCTCCGGGAGGTCAAGGCGGCGGAGTATATTGTAGCCCACAAGGGGATCTACCAAGAGATCCTGCCGTTCATTGACCTGGAGCTGCGCTTTTTCCGGCAGCGGATGCTGGACCTCTTGGACCGCATCGACGAAGTGACCACGCCCAAGCTGCTGACGCAGGCCATCTGCGCACACGACCGGGCGCGGCCCAAAAGCCCCCGGTCGCTGGCCTATTTTGAGCAGGCCAGCCAGAATTACCTCAACTATTTGACGGACCAGGGCTGGCTTGCCCTGGAAATCCAGGAAAATACGCTGGTCTATCGCAAAGTCTCCGTCCCCGGCGACCGGCCTTTGGCCAAGCTGCCGCCGACGGGGTGGTTTTGTGACAACCGGCCTGTCAGGAGGGAAGATATATGGAACTGGAACAAGTAAAGGACAACACCTGGGTGCTGAAAAGCTGGGAGCTGATCCCGGTGTATCGCCTGGATGCGCACAAGTGCATCCTGCTGGACACAGGCCTGGTCGAGCAGCGGGAGGAGCTGCAGGAGGCCCTGACGAACTACGGCCTGGAGCCGGTGGGCGTGATCTGCAGCCACGCGCACATCGACCACATGGGCAACGTGGCCTATCTGAAAGAGAAATACGGGGCCAAGCTGGCCATGAGCTTGGGCGAGGCGGGGCACCAGATGTCTTATCTGGGCCTGAACGTGACGAGCTACCTGCTCCCGCCGGAGGACTTGGAGAGCTGGGACGCCGTGAAGGGGACCCCCTGCCTGGCCGACCGGATCATTTTGCCCACCGAGGATCACATCACGTTCTGCGGCGCGGAGTTTGACATCGTCCACACCCCCGGCCACACGGTCGATCACATCTGCACCCGGACGGCGGACAACGTGCTCTACTTAGGCGACGCGATGATGACGGGGCGGACCCTGCACCACTCGAAATTCCCCTTCGCCTTCCGTGTACGGGATTATCTGGACTCCATGCGGAAGATGCGGTCGGAACCGGCGGATAAATTCATCGTGGCGCATTTTGGCGTCTATGATGAGATCCTTCCCCTCGTTGACATGGAGGCCCGCTTTTTTGCCGAGCGGATGCTGGACCTGCTGGACCTCATCGACCAGCCCACGGACCCCAAAAAGCTGACGTCGGACATTTGCCGGACCTATCATATTACGGCGACGAAGCTCTCGGATGTCTCCTACTTCGAGTCGTCCAGCCTGTCCTACCTGAACTATCTCCGGGGCTTGGGCTATCTGGAAGCCTATGTGGAGGACAACAGCATCCACTACCGCCGCACCCCCACCTCCTATGCCCGCAAAGAGGCCAAACGGGAGAGCGTGCTGCCCAAGACGGGGCAGTTCCGCTGAACTTCATACATACCGAGACGAAAATCCCCCTGCTCGCGCCGAGCAGGGGGATTTTCGTGGGGAAATTTAGGGGTTTAGATAGGCGGCCAAGTCCTGCCGCCACTGGGCGTAGGCCGGGTCCTCGCCCAGGGATGCGCCGTCGGCAGACTGCTTGGCGGCGGCGGAGTAGCCGTCGTGGTTGACCCGCACCAAGGTCGGGGGAGCGTCTGCGGTGAGGTAGAAGCAGGTCCCGTGGTTCGGGCCGGTGAGCAGCAGGTCGCCGGGCTGGGGGGTGTAGCTGGGGAGGGCAGAGTAGGAGAGCCGATCATACTGCCGCAGCAGCGCGACCAGGCGGCGGCTCAGGCCATCTGAGAGGGGGATCTCCCCGCCGTCCTCCTCCAGGACAGAAACTTGAGTGATGGCGACGCCTTCCAGCTGGCCGCCCTGCTCGCCGGGGCTGAAGTGGAGGATGATGAGGGCGGCGACGACGGAGAGGAGGCTCAGCAGGGCAACGAAGAGAAGCGGGTGTTTGGTCATGGGGGACCTCCTTGATGGTGGCCGCCGGAGGCGGCGGATTGGATTGGTGGGGTGCGCATCGTGCGGTGTTGCTTTCGTACACTGCGGAGTGCTTGCGGCAGGTGACTCATGGAGTTTGGCTGCGCCAAATGATTTTATGACTGGTTCCATGGGGGGCGGTGGTGGGTTGGTACACTACGGCTCAGTTGCGGTAGGTAGCCCTCATTCGTCCGCTTCGCGTCCACCTTCCCCCTCGGGGAAGGCTCTCGGGACGCGGTACAAACTTGAAAAGTAATACCTTTTATCTATGGCAACGGCACCACCCATTACGAGGAGTAAACTTGAAGTGCTGTACTTTCTTATGATAAACGGTACCGCCCAAAGCCTTCCCCGAGGGGGAAGGTGGGCCGGCTAGAGCCGGGTCGGATGAGGGCCACGTTGCGCACGGAATCGGTCGTGCACTAAGGTACTACCTAAGACCCCATCCCCGGTGCCGTCACCCACCCAAACCCCACCTCCGTCTCCCGCAGCCGGAAGAGATAACGCAGCTCCCTCTGCCCCGTCTCATCCGAAATGCTGTTTGCGTAATACAGGCCATCCTGCCCTATATACAAGTGGTTCCCCGAATCCCGCAGGGTCCCCTCCCACTCATCGCACACAGCGTAGCCTTCCCGGATGCCACGGTCAGCCAAGAGGTCGCGGGTGGGGTCCTCCGGGTCGGGACAGGTCAGGTCTTGGAGAGGCTGGTATTGGATGTCTGTGCCGTAACCATACGACCCCTCCTGGAACGACTCACCCTGCGCTGTGGGCAGGAAGTAGAACGAAGCGCAGTCCTGGTCCAGGAGATCGGGCCTTCCGTTGTAGAGAATTTCCGCGATGGCGTAGCCAGGGTGATGGACCTCGACTTGATACTCCCAGTTCAGATAGTAGAAGCAGCTGGTGTTCAGGCACAGCGCATCCCACCACCAGAGGTCACGGTGGGAGTACAGCTCGAAAAATACCTCCTGCGTCACGTTCTCCGGCTCCCAGCCCCGGAGGGGCTCGGCCTGCTTGCCGGCGCCGTCGGGGTAGTACCAGGAGAAGTGGGTGGCGTTTTGGGCCAGGGCGAGGAAGAAGCTGCCCTGGAGGGTCAGCCAGCGGTTGGTCCGCTCGCGGGCGGCGGCGTCCGGGGGCTGCCGGGTGAGGGCGAGGACGATATTGCAGCCCTGCCCCTCCGGCTGGCTGGTGACAGTATATGGGCCGAGGGTGCGTTCCAGGTCCATTGTTTTTAAGAGGGCTTCGCAGGCGGCGGGGTCTGCGGCATCGGAGACGCGGGCGGCGTAGATTTGACCGGCCCGGTCAGGGAAGGCGCAGACATCTGCCTCGTAGCACCAGGCGCTCCATTTCTGGATGAGATTTTTCCGGTTCCCGCCCAGGAAGTCCCCGGCTTCAGAATAGGAGAAGGCGGCGCTGCGGCAGGTGCGCGTCTCGCCGGTGCTGCGGACCTGGACCAGCCGGGGCAGGTCCGTCCCCTGAAACAGGAGACGGTACTCGACAGAGCCGTCCTGGTTGGAGAGACTGACCGTCCCCTCCGGCCTTCCGGGGTCTTCGCAGGGGGTGTAGCTGCTTTTCTTTGTGTGGTTCAGAAGCTCGACAACTTCCCGCTGCTGGTCCTCGGTCAGGGCCACGGGGCCGGTTGCCCCGGTCAGCGTTCCCTGGGTGATGCGGGTCAGGCCCAGGGCGGGGGCAGCGGTGCTGTGGTTGCCCGCAAAGCCCACCCCCAGCACCAGGCAGACCAGCGCGGCGGCCACCAGCACCCCCATCACCGGGCGGCGGTAGCGGAGCAGGGAGACGATGCGCTCCTTCGCGTCCTCCTCCCCAAAGGCGAGGGGGACGGCGCTGGGGACCCGCGGGTCCCGGCTCAGGTGGAGCAGGGCAGCGGCGTATTCTGTGGGGCTGGTGTGTTCCTCGTGATCCAGGCGGCGCAGGACGGCCTGATCCGTCGCCATTTCGATGTCTAAGCAGAGCAGCCGGTAGGCGATCCAGAGGATGGGGTCAAACCAGTGCAGGCACAGCAGGGCATAGGCCAGGGGCTTGAAGCGGTGGTCCCAGCGGCGGATGTGGGCCTGCTCATGCAGGAGGACATAGCGCCGCTCCTGCTCCGTCAGCCCCACGGGGAGATAGATGCGCGGGCGGAAAAAGCCCAGGACGAAGGGGCTGTCGATCTGGTCCGTCTCGTAAATATGCTCGGAGAGGAGCACGGCGTCGTCAATGCGCTTTCGCAGGCGGCAGTACGTCACCACGCCCCAGAGCGCAGCCACAGCCGCCCCCGCCGCCCAGACGCCGAAGGCGATCACAGGCCAGTGGGGGGTCTCCGCAACGGTCATTTCGCTGGGGGAGGCTTCCGGGGCGGGTGCGGTTTGCATCCCCTCCGGCGTCCCGCCGGTGGGC
>OLPY01000555.1_pt1 | contig 31247 bp, 28 predicted proteins | sample 1672481 | NCBI WGS metagenome assembly OLPY01 (sample SAMEA3136691, study PRJEB25190) | human gut metagenome | biome: human gut; feature: human-associated habitat; material: faeces | place: Austria | collected 2013 | reverse complement strand
AGTTCTCCCTTCATAAATTCTTTATGGATTGATGAAATTGTATTCCAATTGATACTGGTCATAAGAGAAACATCTTTGACAGACATGTGATGCATCAGGAGAGACTTTACAAATTCCGCAGCATTATCTGTAATCCTGGCGTCCTTATACTTGAATGGAATATTTTCAGTGATGCTGGCACGACACTTAGTGCATCTATAGCGGTGAACGTGAACCTTAAAGATAGTGTAATACATGGAATTGAAAGGGATTTCACGCAAGTTAACCGAAGCATTATCGTAGACATGCATTCTTGAACCGCAATGAGGACAGGTGATAGATTCCGAAGTTTGATTACTGTAGAGTTCAAATATTCTGGTACCGGAATCCACATTCGTGAAAAAAGAATTGCAAAAGAAGTTTCCGATTGTGAAATTAAATGTTATACTGTCAAACATAGAGCGTTGTATGTTCCTTTCTGGTTTTTGTAGCTATTAATTATGATGGGGCATACGCCGCTCTATTTCAATATGTAAATTTAAAAACCTGCATCCGGAAAGCAATCTCAGCTTGACGATGAGCAAGAGCATGCTAGGCTGGGTCAGCCAGGCTGGCACGAGCGGAGGATCCGCGACGTGTCACCTGGCGGCAGCCTAATTGCATGATCTTCGAGGCTCATAGTCAAGCTGTTGCTGAACGGTGCAGGTTTGTTCTTTTATTAAAATCCCCGAGGAAAAAGTGAAGAACCGATTTTATTCCGTCATCAATCATCAAATGAAAGGATTTTTTTCATGAAATACAATCGAATTATTTTATCCGCAGTCATTGCACTTGTAATGATGCTCACTCCCCTTCCCTGTTTCGGGAAAACGGATGTCCTGCAATACACTGCGGATTCGTCCAATGCGGAAAGCTGGCAAAGCTGCGATTCGAGTCAATCGGTCACTTTTGAGCAGAATAAGAAAATATACCTGCGTTTTTCAGCTGCCGAATCCACTGAATCCGGCACCTCTTCGCAGGAAGACTCCGGCACTGCACCGGTTCTCTGGCAGCGTTCTGCGGATACTTCTAAGGAAATCCTCCTTCGGCCGGATTCGGAAGGTCTCTATCTTCTGAACACCGATAAAATCGGCAGCTGGGAAATCCTATATGAAGACAGCGTCCGGATGCGTTTTACGGTAAAAGAAGCGAACGCGATCCAACCGCCGTCCGAGAAACCGTCCAAACCCAAGAGCAAAGCCGGGGTCCTTCGCAAAGGAAAATATTATTTTTACCGGGACAGCAAGGGAAAGATTCGCAAGAAAGCCGGATTTGTCACCTGGAACGGAAATAAGTATTACGTTCGAAAAGGCGGCCGAATTCAAACCGGAAAGACGTTCAAGGTGGGTAAATACACCTATCGGGCGAACAAAAAAGGTCAAATAAAAGTCGGCGTATACAAATGGGGAAAAAGCTATTATTACTCCAGCAGCAAGGGGCGGCTTCGGAAGTCCAAGGGCTTTGTCACTTGGAAGAAGAACCGTTACTACATTCGAAAAGGCGGGAAGATTCAGAAGAGCAAAGCCTTCCGAGTCGGAAATTACACCTACCGGTCCGGTTCCGACGGGCGCATCAAGGTGGGCGTGCACAAATGGGGAAAGTACTATTACTACTCCACTTCCAGCGGAAAACTGCGGAAGAAGGCCGGCCGGATTACCTGGAAGGGAAAGTCCTACTACAGCCGAAAGAGCGGCACCCTGTATACCAATCGCTTTTATTTTAGCGGGAGCAACATTTACTACGCCGGGCCGAAAGCCACTGCCCTCACCGGCACCTTTAAGGTGGGAAAATACACCTACACTGCGAACGCATCCGGACCCATTATCTCTTCGAATCGGAAATATATGAAAGGCATCGACGTTTCCTATTATCAAGGGAAGGATATCGACTGGGCAAAGGTGAAATCCGGCGGCATCAGTTTCGCCTTTCTGCGGTGCGGCTACTCCGGAACGAAGGATGGAAAATGCCATCCGGACAGCACATTCAATGGAGATAAAAAACACAAGGGAAACATACAGCGGGCCACCGCCGCCGAGGTAGACGTAGGGGCCTACTACTTCTCGCAAGCGCGCACGGTAAAAGAAGCGAAGGCGGAAGCCGCCTTCGCCGTCAAGCAGGTGAAGGAATCCGGCTGCAAACTCAATTTGCCGCTGGTTATCGATACCGAGAATTACCCGGGCGGACGAGCATCCTCATCGAAGCTGAACCGGTCCAAGCGAACCGCGGCGGTAAAAGCTTTTTGCGACTATGTAAAGGCCAAGGGATATACCCCGATGATCTATGCCAGCACCAGCTGGCTCAACAATAATCTGGATATGAAGAAACTGTCCGGATATCAGGTATGGGTGGCGCAGTACAACGACACCGTCACCTACAAGGGTTCATACCGATGCTGGCAGTACACCAGCTCCGGAAAAGTTCCGGGAATCAGCGGACGGGTGGATTTGAACTACTGGACGTTATAGTTTCCGGAGCAATCCGCAAGATTGAACCATTCGGCTATAGATTTCTTTCACGAAAAGGGCTACACTGAATGGGAATATTTATCAGAAAATCAAAGGAAGGAATTCAGACTGATGAAACATTTTGGTAAGAATCGGTTTATTTCATTTTTCGCGCTGCTGCTCGTCCTAACCCTGGCGCTGAGCATGAACAGCGTCTTCGCAGCAGACACCGCTGCGACCGGTACCGAATCCGCGGTGCAGCAAGAATCCGGCGAATCGCCGGCTTCGAAAGGGTCGAATTCAGCGGTTTCGGAGCAGAATCCGGAACAAAATCAAGAACAGAAACCGGAAAATTCTGCATCCCCGGAAAACCCGACTACTCCAGAATCCCCAAAGAACTTGGGCTGGGTTTCGGACAACAATGAGACCCGCTACTACGATACGGAGAATCATTTTGTCACCGGAATGAATACCATCGAGGGAAAAAAGTATTATTTCAATAACGACGGTATCCTGCAAAGAGGAATTCTGAAAATCGGCAAGGCGTATTATTACGCCGACGGAAAAGGAGTGATTCGCACGGCGAAAGGCTTCGTTTCCTGCAGTGGCAGACTCTACTACGTTCAGAACGGCGGACAGATTCTCGCGGGAAAGACATTCAAGCTCGGCAAGAAAACCTACCGGGCAGCCGGAAACGGTGTCATTATGCGGGGCGTGTACAAATGGGGAAAGTATTACTACTACTCCGATTCCAAAGGCGTCCTCCGCACGGCGAAAGGTCGTTTCCGCCTCCGGAGCAAATCACGAAACATCACGCTTCGCGGAAATGGCTACAGCAGCTACGTAAAATATTGGATGGCCTTTATCGGAAGTGAATATGGTATTCACGATGCATCCTGGCGCTCCAAATTCGGCGGCACCATCTATAAGAAAAACGGCTCTCACGGTTGTCCGAATATGCCGCGAAAGAATGCCGCAAAGCTTTATAAGATGGCACCGATAGGCACCCGGGTCATCATCCGGAAGTAAGTTCAATTACGATTTTCCCTCTGCTTTTTAGAATTTAACAAAATAGAAACCTGCACCGGTCAGCAGCAGCTTAGCGAAGCTTTCCAGGTGCAGGTTTTTTCATTCTTGGGAGCCGGCAAAGGCACCGGGTGCCCGAACTAGAGGTCCGCGATGGATTTAAAATACAAATTAAGATCTTGATCGCATTGATAGATTCCTACATACGGTTCTTCAATATAGTATTTACCCTCTCTTTCATAGTAATACAGGGTTCTTTCATCCTCTTTCGATACAAGGATAATTTTTCCATACTGCTTTGCATCCGGCACATCCTGTACAGATTCTTCTTTTGTTGATGCTGCACCGTTGATTACCTTCACTATATCTTCTACTTTCTCTGATTCCGTCACATTTACACTTTTTCCATTGTACAAAGTCAGGTTTATTTCTTGCAACTTAGAAGATTTCTTCACTATTTCTGCATTATCATTTTCGGCGCATCCCGATAAAACACAACTGATAACAATCATTGTAATCAGAAAAAATAAGTTCGCTTTTTTCATAAATTCACTCGCCTTTCGTTAACTTCTCACCGTTTCCCCTTCCCGGAGCTGTACCCCAGCATGATAAAGAAAAACGGTGTGGTATAGAACATGGCCACTCCGAAAAATGAAGAGATAAAATATGCCAATGCGGCGGAAAACGCCATCAGTGCATAGGGATCTTTCCAGGCACCGCTCACAAGGTGCCGCAAGAAAATCATCAGCACCGCCACGGTATAGCACACCGCCGCCGGGACGCCGAAGAACAGCGCATAGGTCAGCAGCTCGTTGTGGGGATTGGAAATGCCGATATCGTTCATCATCCGGTCTGCCATCCCCTCACAGCCATATCCCAGAAGCGGATGCTCTTGAATGTACTGCACGGCTTTGACCCACTGACCCCACCGATTGGTTCCGGCCGATGCCGCATCGGAACTTCCGGACATGATTTTTCCAATATCCTGCAGCAACACCACGAAATTGTCGAACTGGGCATTCAGCAGCACGCCTCCCGCCAGTGGAATGGCGATAATCAGGGACGCCACGGATACCGCCCGCCACTTGCTCTTCGGCAGCTTGATCAGCGACAGGAACAGCACCACCAGCAAGCTGATGAAAGAAGCCAGAATCGCTCCGAAGGTGTTATTCATGAACAGTACGATTAGGTTCAGCATCCCGGACAGGAAGCCGAATTCCCGCACCCACACTTTATCGCCCACGATAAAAGCAGTCACCGCCACCATCAAGGCCATGGCCAGAAAATATCCGTAGTGATTGCTGTTAAAGAAGATCGCACTCAGGCCTTTTTTCCCGGAATAGGCCGAAATGTTCAGGAAGAACTGATGCCCGATTGCGGTAACGCCCAGCACATCCGCGGTAAAAAGAAAGGACAGCAGCACAAACTTCCGAAGCTGCTGCAGCTTGACTTTGGACGAAACGAAGTAATAAATCAATATGTAAAAGGCAAAATGGAAGATGCCCTGATTCCGATACGGGATTCCGTGGATGGCTTTCCCGTCGATGCCGTTCACCAAAGTGGAAAGCGCCATGCAGATCATAAAGATCCCGAAGAACAGAAACTCCGGATTCCGCTGCAGGAGGGGCTTCTTTTTCACCGGAACCATGTTGGACAGCACGACATAGAGAATCCCTACAATAATGATAATAAAATTGCCAAATTGAAAAAGCTCCGGGAATTTCGTATACTGTTCCTTCCCCATTGCGGAATTCGTTACCGCCAGAAAAATCTCCCGGAGGGTAATGAGAATCACAATCATGGCCGGTATGGTGGCCAGGAAGTCCAGTATCCGACTCTGGGAGGTGGTGTATGCCCTTTGTTTCGTTGCATGTCTTCGGCCGCCGCCGTTCTTCCGAGACGCATTCCGGGATGCCCTGGAACCCGCCCGGGTCCGGCCGGCATTTCCGTGTTGAGATGTTCGTCTCGACACCGATGCGCCCTGTCTCCTCGGAGTTCTTCTACTCATGTCAATATATTACCGTAGGGCTTTTGCGGTGTCAAGAAAATGGGCGGCAAGGCCGGGAAATTACCTATTTTCACTTCATAAAAACAGGGCTGCCTCGATGACAGCCCCATAAAATCAATATTCAGTTGTCCGGTCACGTCCGGATAGGGATCGGATTGCCTTCTATCTGTATGTTTCAATTAAACCGTATGCATCGCCCTTCCGTTTGTATACCACATTGGTGGATTCCGTATCCATATCGAAGTATACGAAGAAATTGTGTCCCAGCATCTCCATCTGAAGAATGGCTTCTTCATAATTCATCGGCTGCAGCTCGAACTGTTTTCTCTTCACAACAGTGAGATTATCTTCTTCCTCTTCATCGTCCGGAATGAACTCGAACTTCAACGCCTTGTTCTCCTTGTACCGGGATTCCAGCTTGCCTTTGAACTTCTTCATCTGGCTGGACAGTCGGTCGATGATGAGATCCATTGCCTCGTACACGTTGTCCGAAATCTCTTCGGCACGGAACAGTGTCTGCTTGGTGTTGATGGTTGCTTCCAACTTTGTCTTGTCCTTGAACTTCGAAACAATCACATTCGCGGTAACATCTTCATCGAAGAACTTCTCTAATTTCGAAAATTTCTTCTCGATGTTGTCCTGCAGACGCTCACTCGGCTTATAATTCTTCGCTGTAATCATAACCTTCATAGTTGTGACCTCCTTTAATTGGGTTAATTGAATTATACCACATCTCTCCGAAAATGTATTGTCATTTCTAAATAAAAAAGGTGACGCGGCGGAGAACTTTTTGTGTTCCCACCGGTCACCTTTGGCTTCATTAAATTTGTTTTTGCCGCATCCGAATGGGGCTACTTCGCATTCTTTGTATTGCTCATTTTCTCCATCTCGCCGATGCTCATGAACTTCTTGGTCATGTTCTGCGGCTGGAGAACCACTACCTTTGCCGGATAATTCTCGTCCAGGTCCAGGGTGTTCAGGGAATTCACCCACACACCGGAAAGACGCAGGGTGTAATCGTATACGGTGCCCAGCTCCGGCAAATCGAATTCGCTTTCCACGCTCTTGTAGTGCATCGGAATGGTATGTCTGGCATCTAGATCCACGGTGAGCTGTGCCGCCTGTGCCGCATCCAATGTGTAGACGCCGCCTACCGGAATCAGCAGTGCATCTACCTGATACAGCTGTCCCATCTGCTCATCTGTCAGCTCACAGCCCAGGTCGCCCAGGTGTGCCACCCGCTGATTCTTTGTCTCGATGATATGAATCTTGTTCTTACCGCGCTCGGTGCCGTTCTTCTCATCGTGGAACGTATCGATGGTGGTAATCTTAAACGGAGAAGCCACGGTCTTTACGATTTCCACATTGTCTACAGCATTGTGGTCGTCATGCTCATGACTCTTCAAAACCTCGTTGGCCTTCTCTCGAACCGGAGCCAGTCCCGGGATGCAATCGTCCTGATACGGATCGATAATGATGGAATATCCACCCTCTTCAATTTTGAAACACGAATGTCCAATCCATGTAATTTTCATAATAACACTCCCTTTACTTCAATTTTCAACACTTATATTAGAATAACCTATTCAGCGCTTTTTTTCAACCGAATTCTCTGCCTTTATGGGGTTGGCGCAAAATCTACCGCAGCATCAGCAATGCACAGTGACCGCCTCTCTTCAGTCCATCCCGGCGATGGGAGAAAAACAAGCTGGGATTTCCGTAGGTACACCGGTCCTGCATGTCGATATGATTCCCGGAAACGCCGGCCGCTTCCAGCACCAGACGGTTCACGCCGGCGATGGAGACGTGATATTTATTTTTGACCGTGTCGTAGGAAATCATTTCCTCTGCCGGAATATTCATGGCCCGCACCGCATCCACCACATCTCGGTCGCATTCAAAGTATTCTTTGGAAATGCACGGACCGATCATGGCCACCAGGTCTGCCGGATCCGTTCCGAACTCCGTCTGAAGTTTTCGAACCGCTGCTCCGGCAATTTCCTTTACCGTGCCCCGCCATCCGGCGTGCACCATGCCGATGGCTTTTTTCACCGGATCGTACAGGTACACGGGCGTGCAATCCGCATGATAAGTTACCAGCGCCACACCGGGCACATTGGTCACCATTCCGTCCACATCCTTCATTCGGGTTCGGAAAAGTCCTTGCCCCTTGTTGCGCTCATCCACCCGAACCACGTTGTTGGTATGGGTCTGGAGACCGATGACCAAATCCTGAATACGGACTCCCAGGTCTCGGCACCATATTTCGTAATTCTTCATGACATCTTCCGGATCGTCCGGAAGGGTGAGGCTCAGATTCATAGAATCGTACACCCCGGTGCTGACACCGCCGGTACGGGTGTTAAAACCAAATACAATATCGTCGCTGTAATCGTTAAAATTCATAAAAAAACAATAATCCTTTCCTATTTCGATTGATAATCCACGGCCTGCTGCCGTTCCATAAAGAAGTGAATTCCCTGTGAAGAATCCCGCCATCGGTTCTCTTCAAACCCGTTGGCCGGCTCCACCCATTTCCCCACTTCGTAGTAGAAATCCGGATCCACCGTGGACTGGGCCCAGTCGTAGGATTTTGTCTCATCAATGCTCTTGATGGACAGCACCTTCGCCTTATTGCACCGGCAGGTTTCCGCCGTGGCCGACACCCGCTTGGCATCCGCCGGCACCAGCAGCTGCACCACCCGAAGCTCCGTGCAGCACTTCCAGGCGATGAACGGACCTGTTTCCGGACATACCATCCGGAAAAATTTCGTGTCCTCGTTATCCGTTATATCCTCGGTATTGGCATATTCAAATAAGGTATGGTGGAAATTGGAGCCGGAGAAATCCGCTCCCCGGAAATTCATCCACCGGAAATTCGCCTCTCGCACGTCACAGTACAGAAACCGAATGCCCTCCGTACTGCACTCCTTGAACCATACGTGATTCAGATTGCATTTTCGAAAGGTGGTTCCGGTCATGTTTACATTGGTAAAAACACTCCACTCGAAGTCAATGTTCTCCGGAATGTCCCAGCCGGAAATATCCGCATTTTGGATTTCGCATTTCCGAAGATTCAATACTTCTTTTCCGTCGTGATTTCGAATCATCTCCAGAATTTCATCAGTGGTATAACTCTGTTCCCATGAATTCATCGTTTTCCTCCCCTCTTCATCCGTGCACCGGAATATTACACGTAAAGTATATTCTGTTTGAGGAGATAAGTCCACCTATTTCGCCCAGCGAAAAACCGGAGCTCCCTCGGAAGCCCCGGCTTGCAAAATGTTTTTTTAGGAAGTCTCGATATCTCGCAATGCGATGTTCCTACGCTTCGGCGTTGGCCACCATGTTCATGCGAGCCTGTCTCTTCTTCATCATGTTCAGGAACAGGAAGAGCAGAACCACACCGACAATCAGTCCCGGAATTGCGGACTTGGTGAATCCCACAACGACGTAGGAAATGGTGGAGATAACCAATACGGTAAGTGCATATGGCAGCTGTGTCTCCACGTGGCTGATGTGGTTGCAGCCGGCACCGGCCGAAGCCATGATGGTGGTGTCGGAAATCGGCGAGCAGTGGTCGCCGCACACGCCGCCGGCCATGCAAGCGGAGATTACCGGAATCATCATATCCGGACGGGATGCGGTAATTGCCAGCGCAATCGGAATCAGGATTCCGAAAGTTCCCCAAGATGTACCGGATGCAAAACCCAGTACACAGGAGATGACGAAGAGAACGGCCGGAATCAGTGCCATCCAGCTAGCCGGCATCTTTTCAACCATTCCTGCAACGAACGGAGCCAGGCCCAGGCTGTCGGTCATGCACTTCAAGGACCATGCCAGTGTCAGAACCAGGATTGGGGATACCATCTGCTTAAATCCTTCCGGAACGCAGTCCATGCATTCACGGAATGTCAGGACGCGGCGCGCACAGTAGTATACGATGGTGATCAGCAGTGCGACCAAGCTGCCCAGCGATAGGCTGGCAGCGGCATCACAGCCGGCAAAAGCGTCTACAAAGGATGTTCCGCTGAAGAATCCACCGGTGTAGATCATTCCCATCAGACAGCAGATAATCAGCACGATTACCGGAACAATCAGGTCTGCGACGTGACCGTTATGATTCTGAGAAATCTCTTCGTCCTGAGAGGACAGGTTCTCGTGAACGGTGAGCAGGTCGCCGTTCTCAATAGCGTTCTTTTCATAGATTGCCATCTTGCTGTAATCAAAGTTCATTGCAACGATGGCGAACATCATCACGATGGTGAACAGCGCATAGAAGTTGTACGGAATCGCGCGGATAAAGATGGTCAGTCCGTTCTGACCCTGAACGAAGCCAGATACTGCAGCCGCCCAGGAAGAGATTGGAGCGATGATGCAGACCGGAGCTGCCGTTGCGTCGATCAGATATGCCAGCTTTGCTCTGGAAATATTGAACTTATCGGACAGCGGCTTCATAACGCTTCCTACGGTCAGGCAGTTGAAATAGTCATCCACGAAAATCAGGATTCCCAGCAGGATGGTGGTGAACTGCGCATGCTTTCTGCTCTTTACCTTGGTGGAAGCCCATTCTCCAAAGGCAGCGGATCCGCCGCTCAGGTTCATCATGGCAACGAACATGCCCAGAATAACCAGGAAAATCAGGATTCCGACGTTACCGGCGCTGGACAAGGATGCGATGATGCCGTCCTGCAGCAGGTGGTTCATGATGCCGCTGAAGTTGGCACCGGCATACAGTACCGCACCTGCGAAAACGCCGATGAACAGGGAACTGTATACTTCCTTTGTAATCAGCGCCAGCACGATGGCGATCAGCGGTGGCAGAACCGAAAATCCGGTTGCGTACAGTGCCGGCTTCTTTGCCGTTTCCTCCGCTGCGAAGCAAAGTGCCGGCATAGAAGCGATTATCAGAATCGCTAGGCCGAAGATGTAATTCAGCCTTGTTCGAATTGAATGTGTCATTTTAATCCTCCCATTGTTCTTTTCTCTGCAATACCCTTCTGTTGCAGACTTCTCATAAAGTGTAAATAAAAAAGCCCTGAATAACGTCTGAAACGTATCCATGGCTAAGTACTCAAAAACTCTTCCTGTACAAATATATACCATTGATAGCGCTCCACATGTGTGACAGTCCATCGCATATTCTGCGATGTCCCAGACCTCCGCTGTAGGATGCTTCAGCCTTCGGCGGATTTCCCTTTCCCGAGTTACCGCATCCTCTGCGTCCGTAACTCCGTACTCTTGATTTCCGCAACCTCTATCGAATCAGGTCTATTCAGTTGACTTATCTTATTATAACTTTTTTCATGAGTTTGTCAACAAATTTTTTAATTTTTTTGTTGTTTTCTACAAACACTTTTTTTCGTACAATCTGCGGTATTGTTATTTGCGGCAAAATGATTTCTATAGTATAATCTCAAGGCATATGCACATTAATGGAGGATATTTTATGCCAAGCAAAATACGTCGGCGGGTGATTCCGCTGCTACTCTGCCTGATGGCGGTTTTCGCCCTCACCGGCTGCGGTCCGCTGCTGGAGCTGAATCAGAAATACGCCCACCCGGAAATTTATGTCAACTACGGCACCGCGGTATCTACGGACATATCCGAATACGTGAACATGGATACCTTGTCCAAAGAAGAACAGAAATACGTAAAGAAGAACTCTTCCGTCGTCTATCATGGAAATAAGGTTTCCGGGCACAAATACGACCGTCCCGGCACCTATCCCCTCACCATCTACTACGAGGATCAGGTCTACCGGAAATATCAGGTGACCATCAAGGATATGGAAAAGCCGAAATTCAAGAAGGCGAAGGACGTCTATATTTTCAAAGATACGGAGCTGACGGACTACGAACTTCAGGATCTGCTAAAAGGAATGTTCAAGGCCACCGACAATTCCGGCAAAGTGAAGCTGAAGCTCTCCCACGAGAAGATCAACGTTCACAAGGTTCGGAACTACATCGTACACGCCACTGCCACCGACCCCTACGGCAACATTTCCCAGGCCAAGGCCACCTTCCACGTACAGAAACCGGCATACGGCGCCATGGGAACCTACATCTACGTCAGCATTCCGAAACAAAGACTGACCTATTTCGTAGACGGTAAAATCAATATGTCCTCGCCGGTGGTTACCGGCACCCAAGGAGTTCACGATACGCCTCGGGGAAGTTACTATATCAATTCCATGAGCACCGGCACCCGCCTCAAGGGTCAGGGATACGATGTCACCGTTCAATACTGGATGGCCTTTATCGGCGGTTCCTTCGGAATCCACAGCGCCGAGTGGCGTGGTGCCTTCGGAGGAAATATCTATCAGTACGGCGGCTCTCACGGCTGCGTCAATATGCCGGTCTACGCCGCCGGAGAACTGTTCCAAAAGGTTGACATCGGCACACCGGTAATTGTGGGAGATTAAAATTCGGATTTGAAAAAGGAGCTGCTGCAGTGTGCCTACTGCGCAGCTCCTTTTGACGATTCGTTTTTTTTATTGTTCAAATTCGACGGTTCCGTTCTCCAGACTCTTAATCTTTGCCATGCTCAGAACATCGTATCCTTCTTCCCGAAGTGCTTTTCCGCCCGGCTGGAAGGATTTCTCAATGCAGATGCCGATTCCGGCAACATCCGCTCCGGCCTGCCTACAGATGTCCAGCAATCCCTGCATGGCCTGCCCGTTCGCCAGGAAATCGTCCACGAGAAGCACCTTGTCGTTGTCATTCAGGGCATTCTCGTTCACCACGATATCGTAGTAGCGGTCGTGGGTATAGGAATATACCCGGGACTTATAGGTATCCGAATTCAGGTTCCGGCTCTTGGACTTCTTGGCAAACACCATTGGCACGCCGAACTCCTCTGCCGTGATGCTTGCAATGGCAATTCCGGACGCTTCTATGGTCACCACCTTGGTAATCTCCCGGTCCCCAAAATGTTCTTTCAGTGTTTTTGCAATCTGACGAATCAGACTGACATCAATCTGATGATTCAGAAAGGTATCTACTTTGAGGATTTCCCCCGGTGCCACTCTGCCGTCTCTGCGAATCCGTTCTTCCATAAATTCCATATCGACCTAATCTCCTTGTCTTGCCTTATTTCATAAATTGTTATCATTGTACCACATTCCCATAAGCGATGGGATATTGTTTTCGGATTTCTTTCGGTTTTTTCCCCCCTTAGGCGCCGAACATGCGCTGGGCGATGTACACCGCCAGAATTCCCAATATCAGGCTCACCCCCATGTACGTGAGTGCTACGCCGGAAGCGCCGTCCATCATCAAATCGTGGTTTTCCAGTGCGAAGGAAGAGAACGTGGTAAAACCCCCGCAGATTCCCACCTTCAGAAAAAGCACCGTCCGAGGATTCAAGGCCTCCCGGGACGCCAGCGCCGCCACCACACCGATGAGGAACGCTCCCGCAATATTAATGAAAAATGTTTTTATCGGAAAACCGCTTTCCGGATTCATATCCAGAAGTCCCACGAGATATCGGAGCACCGCCCCCACGAAGCCGCCGGCGCCCACTACCAGGCATTCAATCATTGCTCCCTCTCCTTTCCAACTAAAAAGAGGCCTCCCAGCGGAAAGCCTCCTGAATGTACTCATTATAGTATCTCGATAGAATCTTTTCAATAGCCTTTGGACTATTCTGCGCCGGAAGTCGATACCGAGTACAACAATTTTTTATCAAAAATACACATTTGGATATGTTCGAATTCGGCGCAATCGTGTATAATTATCCGGTGATTTTATGAACATACAGAACTGTGCTTCGCCGAAAAATGCAGTTCCTCATGTTATATTCTGACAGTTTTTGTTGAAAGTAAGAGGAGGGTTCGCAATGCAGGAATCAATTCCAAGAATAACCGGCACACTTCGTGCCAATACCATTGAAATGCCGGAAGTAATTCGAGAAGCTTCGGGCATCATCGTGCTGGGTCGAAAAATTCGATCTTTAATTTTCTCCACGGATATCGCCATTATTCGAAACTGTGATGCGGATGCGGTTTTGGCCGTGTACCCGTTCACTCCGCAGCAGGTTATTTCCGAGGCCATCATCAACGCCTCCTCCATTCCTGTTTTCGTCGGTGTGGGCGGCGGCACCACCAAAGGACTTCGCTCCGTGTACATGGCTCAGGATGCGGAAGCGCAGGGAGCTTTCGGCGTTGTGGTGAACAATCCCATGAGCAACAGCAATATCCGATTCATCAAGCGGGTTATCGATATCCCGGTGGTTTCCACAGTGATTGATTCCACCGGAATTCAGGAACGGCTGGATGCCGGCGTCACCATTCTCAACGTGGCAGCCGGAAAGAATACCGCAGATGTGGTTCGGGAAATTCGGAAGGACTTCCCGAAGGTGCCGATTATCGCCAGTGGCGGCAAGACCGACGAATCCATCCGCCGCACCATTGAGGCCGGTGCCAATGCCATTGTCTACACACCGATTTCCTCTTCTGCGATTTTCTCCAGCATGATGGACGAATACCGGACAGAGAAGAACCGGAATCCGGAGCTCACTTTCAAAACCCTGGATTCCAAGAAAGACGAGCTGGTAGATTTGATTGGCCTGCTGCATCAGCAGACGGATTTGGATCTGAACTTGAATACGGATCCGACGGAGAAAAATCCGGAGGAAGAGAAAAAGTAGGGTTCTATACCTTTTGGTGTTGGTGATGGAAATGGATTTCATCATCAGCGCCATTTTTTCAAAAAAGTCTATTTCTATTGTCTTTATCGCGTGCGTAGAATCGCATACGCCTAGAATTTCGATATGAGTTCACGCTTTTTGTCCGAAAAACGAGATTAAGCGTGAACGGTTTTTGCAAAGTTTTCAGGATTCTAATTCTTATTCACGCTAATAAGCCAATTTGCCTTCAAAAAGCGTGAACGATCCTCAAGACTTACGTCCCTATACAGAACATCATCCGAGTAAGACGAGAAAAAGTAGAAAATCGTTCACGCTGATTTTCAAAATTTAAAGGATTTGCGTGAACTCGCTCCGAAATTCTAGGCATATTGAATTATCCCGACCAAAAAAATCTAATTTCTGAATGCTCCTTGCCGAGGCGGCTGCCGCTCTTTCATTCGCAGATGAAACGAGAGAAAGCGGTAGTCAAATCCTTCGGAAGAACCGACAGCCCAGTGTTCGCAGTTGGCTACGGATCGCTCGGTAAAAACAGTTCCCAGTGACGGGTTCGTCTCGTACCACAGTTCCCGGTCGGTGGGCTCGGACATTTCTGGAACGGACCATTCCGCCCAGCCGGTATTCTGTGCTCGGCCGCTGATGGCCTTTTCTTTTAGCCTGTTCTTTTGTCAAAAAAATGCGCATTAGAAAACCGCCCGTAGGCGGCTTGTTGTAATTAATGACTATCCAGGTACTCTCTGACCTTTAGCATGTACCGGTTATCATTCAGATATTCAATTTCTTTCGGAGTAATGTAATCCGCATAGCTTTCCGGCAAATCCCCGATGATATCCATCAGCTTGTCACTGTCCACATCTTCGCCGTTTTTCAGGCATGCGTACAAGTACTTTAAAATTTTGCATACGATTACATGATACTCGTTCTTTACCGTTTTAGTTTTCTCTTTACTATGTAAATGTGAAACTCACTTCGTCATTATTTTAAATACTCTTTTTCAATATCAAACCCCAATCCCAACGCTTCGACATCATATCCCGCGCATGCACCTTTTATAATAGTTAATGCTTCCATATACCATAACAATTCTCCAAATTCCACTTCATTTAAAACTTCTTTACTCTTCAGCTCATCCGCATTTTCCTTGATGTTTTCAATTATCTCTTTCATTATGTCTTTATTCATTTCATTTAAACCTTTCTACATACACAACAGATTCAATCTAGGCGTGTTCAGTATTTCGCTTCATATCCTTTTTCCATTTCTTAATATAATAAGACCATTTTTTCTTTCCCGTTTTCTTGCTATATCTACAACTTCTTCTATGGACACATAAATTTATAACATTCTAGTATTTTCCCAACGCTATGTCCACCAGTATTTACCCTGCTGATTTTATCAACAATATTTTTCCCTATCGCTATTATCTCCATTTTTTACGTTGTTGGATTTCACTTTTTGATGAAATCATCATATGCTCCAAACAATTCATCCAGTAAGCTGTCACAATCATGTGTGATGTGATACTTTCCCAAGTCTTTTCCTCTGCATTTCGCTGATTCTTGAATGAAAGATACAAGCTATAACTTGACAGAATTAAAGATACAATACTCAGTGCAATCGCTAATGTTCTCATGTTCCTGTTTGAGTGATGAGATTTTGCAGTAGTGAGCCTTGCGGCTCACTTGCATTATCCGTTCTTCAGTGCACAATTAAGTTAATCAGTGAAGTGATTAAACTTATTAGAGCAGTGATTCGGTCTACTCGAGCAGCCGGATTGCTGTTCTCTTTTTGCTTCTCAATCAATTACATTTTCAATTTCCACCCAAAGAAGCTGATTCTAAATCCGTTGAATTGATTTGAAGCTCATCTTGCCATGATGTCTTTATGCTTAAAATAAGAATCCCGACGTCACACCATTCCACACGCACAAGCCGGTGAGAGAACAAAAAACATGGAGTCCATCGGACTCCAGCCGATTGCGCTCCATGCATTACGTCACACTCATTCCCTTGTATCTCAACAATATCAAGGATTTATTTGCGGTAGAACGCGGGAGTCGAATCCACGCTTCCGGAACCACAATCCAATGTTCTGCCATTAAACTACAGTCACCATGATTTATTAGAGCGCCCTTTACAAAATAATATGAATCATGTATACTATTTATAGTAATTACTAGTTTATACAAGAGGGTTCTTGATTCCCCACCACTTGGGTCATGAACCCTCTTGTTTTTTATGTTTTCTCAAAGTTTCTTGACTTTTTCACGTACTGATGTTATCATTAAAAATATTTAAGAGAGTGGCCTGTGTCCTCCCCAAACGAAAGTAAAGGCTATATGCCCAGGGACGCAGACCTCTCTCTTTTTATATTCTGTTAATTACTTTGGTTCTATACCTTTTGGTGTTGGTGATGAAATAAGGATTCCGTCATACAATAATCTTCGATTGATTTCGATTTCATATCGTTCAACTTCTATCCCGCGCTCTCATTAAAACGAGGATTGATGAAATGGCAGTCCATAACACGCATACTATGGAGTATAAGAGACTTAAACGCTACTGGAAACTGATTCAGAAAGATTTCTCCGCTTGAAATACAACTATTCCAATGGCCCTATTGAAGGGATAAACAATTACATAGAAGCCCTTAAGAGAATAGCCTACGGCTACCGGAGCTTCGTCAGAATGAGGAACAGGATACTAATTGCTCACAATTTGTTTAAAACGAAAAAGGAATACCGAGCAGCTTAATCACTGCTCAGTAGAAGTTGCTTTTATTCTTCACCAACACCATTTGACAAGGAACAAAAAAATACATGGAGTCCATCGGGCTACAGCCGATTACACTCCATGCATTTACGTCACATTCATTCCCTTGTATCTCAACAATATCAAGGATTTATTGGCGGGAGTACGTGGGAATCGAACCCACCCATGACGCTCCTAACGCCACATAGCGGTTTTGAAGACCGTAAGGCACACCAGCACCTATCTACTCCCGTAACACAGCTATAGATTTTATCATTGTTAGGGCTATAACGCAATAGAAAAAACAAATTTGTTCTATCATTTTTTTCCGAGTAAGCTATCTTTGAGGAAGTATCATGTTTGACTTTTATTTCCTATTAATATAGTATGTATTTTGGTATGTTATGCGAAGGAGGACACTATGATTTATCTGGATAATGGTGCCACATCTTATCCGAAGCCGGATGTTGTGGGAGATGCAGTATACGATTATATAAAAAATGTTGGCAGCAATATCAACCGCGGCGGATACGCCAAGGCCTACTCCGCTGCCGGCGTTGTGCTGGAAACCCGAGAGATGATCAGCAAAATGATGAACGGTTACGGTTCCCGGTACACGATTTTCACGCCGGGCAACACCTATTCCCTGAATTTCCTGATTAAGGGAATTGCCCGGAAAGGCGATAAGATTCTGATTTCCGGAATGGAACACAACGCCGTGTACCGCCCGGCATATCAGCTGGAGCAGGAAGGCCTGATTGAAGTAGGCTATATGCCGTGCAATGAGCGCGGAGAATTGAAGCTGAAAGAAGCACTGGACATGATTGATGAGTCCGTTCGGGCAGTGGTAATGGTTCACGCATCCAACGTCAGCGGCACGCTGATGCCTATCCGGGAGGTGGGACAACGCTGTCACGAGAAGAACGTTCTCTTTTTCGTGGATGCCGCCCAGACTGCAGGAAACGTGCCGATTGACATGAAAGCCTGCCACATCGACGGTCTCAGCCTGCCGGGACATAAATCCATGCTGGGGCCTCAGGGCATCGGGGCCCTTCTCCTGAACCCGGCGATAACCGGAGAATTAACCCCGGTTATTTCCGGAGGAACCGGAAGCCATTCCGATATGGCGGAGATGCCGGAGGAACTGCCGGACCGTTTCGAAAGCGGAACCATGAACCTGCCGGGTATTTTTGGACTGCACGCATCCGTTGGCTGGCTGGCGGAGCATCAGCAGGAGGTTCACGAACACGAGCAGAAGCTAGTAAAAAGAATGCTGGACGGTATTCGGGATGTGGAGGGAATCCGCATTGCGGGTATGCCGACGGAGGAAGGCCGAGTCGCAGTGGTTTCCGTGGATTTTCTCAATGGCGATAACGGCATGATTGCCTTTCAGCTGGAGCAGGAATACGGCATCATGACCCGAGTGGGACTGCACTGCGCCCCACTGGCACATAAATCCCTGGGCACCTTCCCGGAAGGAACCGTTCGATTCTCCATCGGACCGTTCAACACAGAGGAAGAAATCGACACGGCAATTGAAGCCATCCGCAAATATGCACAGGAATCCAACGAGTAATTTTAACTATTGAAAAAAACTATAGGAGTTAAATTGTCTATGAGTAACAACGAAAAAATGGCCTGCCCGATTCCGGGGATCCCTCAGAAGGTACGGCTGACAGAAATGACCAGCGCCGGCGGCTGAGGCGCTAAAGTAGGGCCGGGAGTCCTAAGCGATATTCTTTCCAAGCTGCCGAAAATCAAAGATCCGAACGTAATGGTCGGATTCGACAGCAGTGACGATGCCTGCGTCTATCGGGTTTCCGATGACGTTGCACTGATTAACAGCATCGACTTCTTCCCGCCGATTGTAGATGATCCGTACATGTTCGGTCAGATTGCAGCGGCGAACTCCCTCAGCGACATCTACGCCATGGGAGGCACTCCAAAGCTGGCCATGAACCTGCTCACCTTCCCGAACTGCCTTCCAATCGATGCGGTAGAAGCCATTCTCGCCGGAGGAAACGAGAAGGTCAATGAGTGCGGTGCCATGATTGTGGGGGGGCACAGCATCAACGACGATGAGCCGAAGTACGGTCTCAGCGTCACCGGTTTCGCCCATCCGGACGATATTCTCAGCAACAGCGCCGAGGAAGAAGACTATCTGGTAATCACCAAGAAAATCGGCATTGGCATTCTTACCTCTGCCGCAAAGGTGGATTTGCTCACACCGGACGAGGATGCGGAAATGAACCGTACCATGGCAGAGCTGAACAAGTATGGCTATGAAGGAATGCAAGGGGTAAAAGTAGACGGCTGCACGGACATCACCGGTTTCGGTCTGATCGGTCACGCCGCGGAAATGGCCAAAGCCGGAAACGTCACACTGGAACTTTACGCGGAACGCGTTCCTATTTTTGACAGAGCATTGGAATTTGCTGCAGACGGCATCATTCCGGCCGGCGCCCACAATAACATGTCCTATTTGGAAAAGGACGTGATGGATTACACCATTCGGGTACCGCAGGAGCGCCTGGATTGCTTGTACGATCCGCAGACCTCCGGCGGGCTTCTCATTGCCTGCAAGAAGAACGAGCTGGAAAGACTGCAGTATCAATTGGGAGAAAAGGGCTGCCAGAACGCCGTAATCGGCCGTTTCAAGAAGCGCACCTCCCACGCCATCGAGATTCTCAACAAATAAATATGTTTTATGCAGCAAAAAAGGTGCGGTTCAAAGCCACACCTTTTTTTATATGGAAAACATTTTAATGAGAAAAAATCCACACTATTTCTTTTTACTCTTCCGACTGCCGGCCGGCCGTCTCTCCAGAACGTACTGTTTAAAGGATTCCGCCACCGGAGACAGCGCCACGCTCTTCATGTTGATCATGTAGAAATCCCGGTTCGCATTGAAACCGTTGATATTCACCGCACGAATGCCCGGTGAACTCAGCTTCGCCACGGTCTGTTCCGACAGGATGGACACTCCCAATCCCGACTCCACGGAGCGAATAATCGCATCCAAATCGTTGAACATTGCCACCACTTCGAAACTGGTTCGATCGTATCCCTTTCGTATCACCGCATCCTCGAAGGATTTCTGCGTTGCGGAACCGTTTTCTCTCCAGATAAAAGGCAACCCCACAATTTCTTCAATACCCACTTCCTCTGAATCCGTGAACATGCCGGCAGGCACCACCAGTACCGAGCGGTCGGAGAACAATTTGTTGTATTCCAGATTCGGGTTGTTCCCCTTCTCCCCCACAAAACCAAGTTCGCCTCGGCGCTCGCAGATGTTGTCCGCTACAGTCGCACTGTCGGACTGGTCCACATAGAACATGGTCTTCGTATGTTCTTTGCGAAATCCCGCCAACATCTCCGGAAGAAAAGTAATTCCCGGAATGGATGAAGTCTGAAGTTCCAGAACCCCCTCCACCTTATCGCTGTCCTTGTCCAGCGCATCAATCGCCTGTGCCCGGGTGTTCACCATTTCTACCGCATACTTGTAGAACTGACGCCCCTGGGGTGTCATTTCCACAATACGTCCCTTCCGATCCAGAAGTTTCGTCCCCAGCTCCTTCTCCAAGATGCTGATGTGCGTGCTGATAGTAGGCTGCGTAAAGAATGTCGCATCTGCAGCTCGGCTGAAACTCTTATACCGAACCACGTTTACAAAAGCTTCAATCTGTTTAAAATCCATATCATCCCTATTCTTTCTATCTATAACTCCAGTAACTCCATTCTACTCAATTTCTTAGCGGATTTCAAGGAACATAAAAACAGGACCGAAACGGTAGTTTAATCCGGTCCTGTTTTTCTATAGATTTTTTCTATACATCTACAGCTTTATCGCATAGATGTTTTTACTTTTCGGCATGCTTCACGACATAGCTCTTCATATCCGGCACATCGATTACATCGGTGTGGCAGATCGGCCGCTCAAAAATTCCCTGCAGCGGCACCGGTGCCTCCACCTGTGTCACCTTTTTCAGCTTCTGCATGCACTCTTCATCTGTCGGGCACTCTTCTTCACCCAAAGCCGCCAGAACCGCACGGGTGAACTTGTACGGAGATGCCGTGGAAAGAACCACGGTCTTATCCTTTGTCCATTCCTCGTCCCTATCCCGGCATTCCTCATAGGCTGCCCAAGCGATTGCCGTATGGGTATCCATCAGATAATGCTCTGCCCGGAACACATCGCCGATTGCCTTTGCTCCCCGCGCATCATCACACGCCACGCCGCTGAATACCTCGTTGATTTTCTTCAACTCGTCTTCCGTAATCGTGTATTCGCCTTGTTTCGCCAGAAGATCCATGTAAATCCTCGTCCGCTCCACGCCGCACACGAAGCAGAGCAGGCGCTCCAGGTTGCTGGATACCAGAATGTCCATGGATGGAGATGTGGTCTTGTGGAAGTCTCTCTTCCGGTTATAGTGACCGGTTTCCAGGAACTCCCGCAGCACATCGTTGCAGTTGGATGCACATACCAGTCGGCCCACCGGAAGGCCCATCTCCCGGGCAAAATATCCCGCCATAATATCACCGAAGTTTCCGGTAGGAACTACGAAGTTCACCTTGTCTCCGTCTTGAATCTCGCCCATGTCCAGAAGCTGGCGATATGCGGAGAAATAGTATACCACCTGCGGCACCAGCCGGCCGATGTTAATGGAGTTGGCACTGGACAGGGATACTCCGTCGCACGGCTTCGGAATCTCACGGAACAGCTTCTTCACCCCGCTTTGGGCATCGTCAAAGTTCCCGCGAACCGCCACGGCACAAGTATTCTTGCCGTCCTGCGTCACCATCTGAAGACGCTGGGTTTCCGACACGCCGCCTTCCGGGTAAAAAACAATAATCTTTGTGCCCGGAACGTCCGAGAATCCATGGAGTGCCGCACTGCCGGTGTCTCCGCTGGTAGCGGTGAGAATCAGAATTTCATCCTGAAAATCATTCATTCTCATGGATTCCACCATCAGATTCGGAAGTGCGGAAAGCGCCACATCCTTGAACGCGCAGGTCGGACCGTGATACAGTTCCAGTACGAAAGCATCCTCCACCTTTGCCAATGGAGTGATTTCTTCTGTCGAAAACTTTCCGGTATAGCTTCTGGAAACAACCTTCTCAATCGTTTCCTCATCAAAATCCGAGAAGAATTTACCGAAAACAGTTTCGGCCATTCCCGGATAATCCTGCTGAATCACTTCGTGGTAATCCAGCTTCAAATCTTCCAGATTTTCCGGAATATACAATCCTCCGTCCTCTGCCAATCCGTTGATGATGGCCTGAGAAGAAGTAATCGTATGCGTGTTGTCTCTTGTGCTTAAATATTTTATCATTATCTCATCCTTTTTATTGTAAAAATTATGTAATTATGATACATTATTTATGGTATGAAAACAAGTATGTTTGGTTAATTTTATGACATTTTACATAAAAACAACCTTTTTCACTGGATAATGAATGAAATGGAGATGCATATGAATATTGCAATTTTAGGTTTGGGAACCGTGGGGAGCGGTGCCTGCGAAGCGGTGAAATCTGCCATCGACCTGGAAGTGACTCGCATCCTGGTTCGCCGGCCGAAGCCGGAATATGCGGACCTGCAGACAGAAGATATCGACGATATTCTGAACGATCCGAATATCGATCTGGTAGCAGAATGTATCGGTGGCATCCATCCGGCATTGGAATACGTGCTGGGGGCCATGGAGCACGGAAAACACGTGGTGACCGCCAACAAAGCACTGGTCAGCGCTCACTTCGAAGAATTGGAAAACTGTGCCCGGAAGAACGGTGTTCAGTTCCGGTTCACCCCTTCTGCCGGCGGCGGCATTCCGTGGCTATACAATCTGCAGCGAGCAGGACGGTGCGACACCATTGAAGAAGTACACGGCATCGTGAACGGTACCTGCAACTACATTCTGGATCTCATGCATACCAAAGGATTGGATTTCGCAGAAGTTCTTCGGGACGCACAGGATCTGGGCTATGCGGAGAGCGATCCCGGGGCGGATATCGAGGGCTGGGATACCCAGCGGAAATGTGTGATTTCTGCCAACCTTGCTTTTGGCACGGTCATCCCGGAGGATTCGGTACCGGTTCTGGGCATTCACCATATTCTGGCGGAGGACATGGCATTTTTCAATGAAAACGGCCTCACCTGCCGTCTTCTGATGAACGCGTCCCTTCAGGGCGATGCAGTCAGCGCGTATGTCGAGCCAACCCTGCTCACCTCCGCAGCGCTGGAATCCGGCGTTGGTACTAATTTCAACATGGTTAGCCTTACCGGAAAGAACGTAGGTCCGCTCAGCTTCTACGGTCAGGGGGCGGGAAAGATGCCGACAGGTACCTCTCTGGTGCACGATATCATCGATATCAAAGATGGAATTTCATTCAGCCGGTCCGCTTCCACCGGACCGGCGCCATCGAAGGTGGACAACACCAAGACCAGTCATCCGTACTATTTCCGAATTGCGTCCGGCGATTCCTTCCCGGAAGAGCAGATTGCTTCGGAACAGGTTCGAAATTCGTATCGCTGTATCACAACGAAGCCGATGACCGTTTCGGACGCCCACGCACTGGCATCCCGATACGAAAATGCTTTTGTCGCCGGCTACAAGGAGTAAAAATATGCTGAAAGTTGCTAAATTCGGAGGATCCTCCCTCAGCGATTCCGCGCAGTTCGCCAAGGTGAAACACATCGTGGAATCCGACGATGCCCGCAAGGTGGTTGTGGTCTCCGCACCGGGAAGAAGAACCTCCGACGATAATAAAATCACGGATTTGCTGTATCTCTGCAAAGCTCACCTCAAATACGACGTGTCACCGGATCCCATCTTCGAGATGATTTCCGCCCGGTATCGGGAGATCCGAGATCAGCTGGGACTGACGCTGGACGTGGATTCCGAGCTTGCGGAAATCCGAAGCAAGATGACGAAAAACATGTCCGTGGACTATTTGGTTTCTCGAGGTGAATATCTGAACGCTAAGCTGATGGCGGAATATCTGGGATACCATTTCGTAGACTCTGCCGACTGGGTGGCCTTTGGATACGATGGAAAAGTAGATTACGAAAAAACCGAGCAGCAGCTCCGGGAAATATACAATGTATACAACCGGATCGTGGTTCCCGGCTTCTACGGTTCCCTTCCAAACGGCCAGATTCATACTTTTTCCCGAGGCGGATCCGACGTCACCGGCGCTTTTGCCGCCGCCTCTCTGGATGCGGACATCTACGAGAACTGGACGGACGTAACGGGAATCCTCATGGTGGACCCAAGAATCGTCTCTAACCCAAAGACGATTTCACGGGTTACCTATGCGGAGCTGCGGGAACTGTCCTATATGGGCGCGGCGGTGCTTCACGAGGATACGGTGGTGCCGGTTCGCCGAAAGGATATCCCGGTTAATATTCGGAACACCAACGATCCGGAAGCGGAAGGAACCATCATTCGGGAATCCTTTGAAGCGGACAATGCGGAGGAAACGTCCCGTTTTATTACCGGAATCACTGGCAAGAAGGACTTCTCCATCATCAGCCTGCATAAGGCCAATATGAGCGATTCGGTGGGTTCTATCCGCCGCGTGCTGGAAGTTCTGGAACAGTACCGGATACCGATTGCACAGATTCCAAGCGGCATCGACAGCTTTTCCCTGGTGGTCCCGACGGACAAGCTAGCACCGGTGAAATACGATTTGATTTCCGATATCAAGCGGAACTGCCAGATTACGGACATCAACGTGCAGGATGATATCAGCCTGATTGCCATTGTCGGACGCCAGATGGCGTACCGCACCGGCATTTCCGGCAAAATCTTCGGTGCCCTGGGTGCAAACCGGATTAACATCCGCACCATCGAGCAGAGTTCCGATGAAATTAACATTATGGTAGGCGTGTTCACGAAGGATTTTGAGAAGACCATTCAGGTTCTGTACGAAAGCTTTGCGAAATAAAGGAGAGGTTCAAATGAAAAAGTACAATGTTGCGATTCTGGGTGCTACCGGCGCCGTAGGTATGGAAATGCTAAAGGTGCTGCAGGAGAGGGATTTCCCGATTCAGGAGCTGCGCCTTCTGGCCAGCAGCCGCAGTGCCGGGAAAGTAATCGAGACGGAGAAATACGGCAGCGTCACCATTCAAGAAGCGAAGGATTCTGCTTTTGAGGGAATGGATATCGTGCTGGGTGCCGCCGAAAATGATATTTCCAAGAGATTTGTGGATGCCATCAAGGCGTCCGGTGCGGCTTACATCGATAATTCCAGTGCCTTCCGTATGGATCCGGAGGTCCCACTGGTGGTTCCGGAAATCAACCCGGAGGATGCGTTCACCCATAAGGGTGTCATCGCCAATCCGAACTGCTCCACCATCATCACGCTAGTAGCAATCAACGCCATCAACCGCCTGTCCCCGATTGAAGCGCTCTACGCTTCCACCTATCAGGCCGTAAGCGGTGCCGGCATCAAGGGACCGAAGGAAATGTATGAGCAGAGCCGCAATATTTTGGAGGGCAAGGACATCGAATGCAGCACTTTCCCGTACCAGATTGCGTATAACCTGCTTCCGCAGATTGGCGGATTCGGCGAGAACGGCTACACATCGGAAGAGATGAAGCTTCAGAACGAGGGCCGGAAAATTCTCCACCTGCCGGAGCTGAAGGTTTCCTGCACCTGCGTTCGGGTACCGGTAGAGCGTTCCCATTCCATTTCCGCAAATGTCATCACAAAGGACCGTCTGGATCTGGAGGATGTTCGGAAGGCCATTTCCGAGGCGGCAGGCTGCAAGCTGAAGGACGATACAGAGAAAAACATCTATCCGATGCCGATTGAAACCAGCGATCAGGACCTGGTATACGTGGGCCGCATCCGTCGGGATCTGGTGTGCGAGAACGGCATTAACCTTTGGTGCTGCGGCGATCAGGTGCGTAAGGGTGCCGCAACCAACGCGGTTCAGATTGCGCAGCTGCTGATTTCCAGAGACTAGCACAAGCACGTAAAGTAAAAGGACCTGCCGCCGGGGCAGGTCCTTTTGTATTTACGATGCTTCAATGCGCGTCCGGAAACGGGATTGACCCGCTCCCTCTAATCCTCCGGAACCGGATTTTCGTGGCGCTTGATTTTTCTTGTGGTGGTGCGAACGAAATCATCCTTTCGCACGAATACTGCACGAATGCGCTTGTACACCGCCATTCCCTGGTTCAATTCCTGAATGACCTTTTTGTACAAATCCTTCAGCTCTTCCCGATCCGGCTCGTACCCCAGCTTTGTCCGAACGTATTCCATATTTGGCAGAATCTGCACGCCGACGATTTCCTCGCCGTTGTTGTCGTACGGGAATACCATGGAATCCTCGATGTACGGGCTCTGATTGATGTATTCCTCAATCTCCTCCACATACACGTTTTCGCCGGTCTTCGTCACGATGATATTCTTCTTTCGGCCGGTGAGGTAGATCCAGCCTTCATTGTCCATAAAGCCCAGGTCACCGGTGTGGAGCCAGCCGTCCTCTTCCAGAACCTCTGCGGTGGCTTCCGGCATGTTGTAATATCCCATCATCACGTTCGGACCGCGGAACAGAATCTCACCGATTCCGTTCTCATCCTTGTCGATAATCTTCACCTCGCCGGTTTTGACCGGAACGCCCACGGAACCGGCTTTCCGATACCGTTCCTTCGGTGCGCTCATCGGCGTTCCGGAGATCAGCGGTGTGCACTCCGTCATGCCGAATCCCTGCAGAACCGTGATTCCCAGGTCTTCAAAATTTCGATAAATGGTCGGAGACAGCGCTGCCGCTCCGGTGATGACCAAGCGCAGCTTTCCGCCCAGCTCGTTTCGAATGCTCTTGAAAATCGTCCGGCTCAAGTTGATGCCCATCTTCCGGAGCTTCTTGTTCATGCCCATGATGTTCTGGAAGGTATCCGCCTTACCGCTCTTCTCGATACCCTTCTGAATCCGGTCGTTAATCATTTCCAGCACTCTCGGAACCACGATGATGACCGTGTTCTGGGCTTCTTTCATGTTCTGGGTGATGTATTTCATACCTTCACAGAATGCGGTGCTGGCACCTCGGTAGAGGACCAGAAGCATGCCCAGCGTGCATTCGTACGTATGGTGAATCGGAAGGATGGACAGGGTCTTGTCCGTCGTGGTGACATGCGCGATTCGGCATACGTCCATGATGTTCACCGTAATGTTTCGGTGGCTCAGCATCACGCCCTTTGGGTTTCCGGTGGTTCCGGAGGTAAAAAGAATTACCGCCAGGGCATCCGGGTCCACTTCGGCCTTCAGGTATTCGTCTTTTCCGCTTTTGAGAAGCTGATCGCCGTCTCGGAGCATTCCCCTCCAAGAGGTCACATGCACCTTCTTCTCCTCTTCCTGTTCAAACCAGCCTTCGTATTTCTCCAAATTCAAATTGGAATCGTCCGGCACTTCCTCTTCATCCAGCCGATCTCCGTAGAAATCCATCACCACCAGATTGCGGATGGACGGAAGTCCCTTCAGCTTGGAGCACTCCGCTTTGGTACAGAAAATCGTATCGCACTCCGCCGTTCTCAGCAGGTTCTCGATTTCCGGGCCGGAAAGTTCCTTGTCAATCGGCACGATAATGCCGATTCCGTTCATGACCGCAAGGTAGGTGACAATCCATTCGTAGCATCCCTGCCCCATCACAGCGATTCTCTTTCCCTGCCATCCCATTTCCGTCATGCAAGTTCCCATGGCGTTCACGTCATGCTGAAGAAGCCGGTAGGAAATCGGGCTGTATGGCTGGCCCTTTTTTGCTTTTACCCAAAATGCCGGGTTCTTCGCATACTTATCCGCACTTCCGGCCAACATATCCTTCAGTGTGACAATTTCACGGATATCAGTGTACCAATAATGATCAAATCTGTTTTCCATGTGTTCCCCCATCTTTATTCTCCTCTTCCAGCATCTTCTCAATTTCCAGGAATCGGCGAACCTTGCTGGTGCTGGTCTTAATCATCGGCTCATCCGTTACAAAGATTCGCTTGATGCGCTTGTACAGCGGCATGCGGTCGTTGATTTTCTCCACATCCTCATGAATCCGCTTCTCAATTTCTTCTTTGCTCATGCCGGCAAACTGTTCCGGATCGTAGACAATCTTCAGGGCAACCACCAAATCCCGATCGTCTCCGTTCTTCGGAAGTCCTACGACAATATTCTCCATCTGATACGGAAGTGCGGAGATTTCTGTCTCCAACTCTTCCGGAAAAACATTCTTTCCGTTCTTCAGTACGATAACGTTCTTCTTTCTTCCGCTCAGGAAGAGATATCCGGATTTGTCAATATATCCCAGGTCTCCGGTATGGAACCAGCCATCCCGAAGAACCGCTGCCGTGGCTTCCTCATTGTCGTAGTAGCCGTGCATAATATTGTCGCCTTTGGCAATGACCTCACCGATTCCGTTTTCATCCGGATTGTCAATTCGGATTTCCACATTATCCAGCGGCACTCCCACGGAACCCGCTTTCCGCTTGTCCGGACGTTCTGCGGTAAGTACCGGTGCGGTTTCCGTTAAACCGTATCCTTGCACACAAAGCACACCGAAGTCATTGAAGCCCTGAATGACCTGGGGATCCGCCGCGGATGCACCCAGAACCACCATGCGCAGCTTTCCGCCCAGCGCATCCAGCACGCCGTGGAACACCTGACGCCGAATATCGATCTTCGCCTTATTCAGCAGACGGGTCACCTTGGAGAACCGGCGAATCCGGCCGTCCAGGCCTTCTTTTTCCGCCGTCTTCATGATTTTCTTGTACATCTGTTCGATAATCAGCGGCACACCCACAAATACGGATACGCCGTATTCCTTCAAATTCTTCTGGATGTACTTCAGTCCGTCGCAGTACACCGTGCGAACGCCGTTCGCCAGCATCACCCACTGACCGGTGGAGCCGAACATGTGGTGATACGGGAGCAGTGCGATATTGGTGTCCGTCGTCTTGAACGGAATGATTCGAATCATGTTGGTCACGTTGGAACAGATATTCCGCTGGGACAGCATGACAATCTTAGACTGAGACGTGGTTCCGGAAGTGAAAATCAGCATGGATACCGCATCCGGATCAATCTGCACATGATCCATGGACACATCTCCCTCTCCAATCAGTTCCTTTCCCTCTTCCAGCAGCGTGGTGACCGTCTCCAGGTCCTCCGCTTCGTACAGCGGGAATGCGAACTCAACGGATGTCTTTCCGGAAAGGATTGCCTCTTTGGTCTCCTTCTCCTGTTTCTTGTCGAAGAAAATTACCTTAGCCTTGCACCGCTCCAGGGACTGTTCGAACTCTCCATACTTCAATTCCTTATCCAGAGGTACGGTTACGCATCCACTGATCTGCGCCGCCGCGTTCACCATGAACCAGTGATAGCTGTTTTTACCGGTAACGGCAATTCGCTCGCCGCTGAATCCCCTGGAAATAAAAGCGGTCGCCAGCGATTTCACTTCTTCGTAGAATCGAATAAAGCTGATGTCCGTATAACGGTCTTTCCCTTCCTTCAGGGTAAAAGCAGTTCCGCTTCCGAACTGCTCGACCGACCGTACCAACAATTCTTTAAAAGTCTCCATCTATCCTCCCATTGCTTTTTTCAAATCTCTGTCTGTTGCAACAATTGCAATTACTAAATTATAGCACATTTTCTGCTGGGATACTCTCCTTTTTGTTCTTTTCTCCCTTCTCAAATCCCTTTTCTTCCGATTGAAAGACATGAGGAATTGTGGTAACATCTAGAAGTTGAAAGAATATTAGGAGGTGCAAGCGATGGAACGGTTGGAACAGCTGAAACAGGCGGCGCAATATATCAGAGAACAGATTTCCGGAGATTTGCCGGACACGGGAATCATTCTGGGCAGCGGACTGGGAACCTACGCTGACTCTCTGGAGAATCCCGTTGAGATTCCATATCGAGATATCCCCGGCTTTGTCACTTCTACAGCCCCGAATCACAAAGGAGTTCTTTTTGCAGGACGCAAAGGCGGTCATTCCCTCCTGGTGATGTCCGGACGCTTTCACTATTATGAAGGATACTCCATGAAGGACGTCATTTTTCCGGTTCAGGTTATGGCACTGTTGGGAATTCGGCGCTTGATTATCACCAACGCTTCCGGTGCCATTAACCCGGATTTTCGCCCGGGTCATCTGATGCTGATTCGGGATCACGTGAATATGTCCGGTATGAATCCCCTTATTGGCCCAAACTTGGACGTATTGGGCGATCGTTTTCCGGATATGTCCGATGTATATAATCGGGATCTGCGAATAAAAGTGCTGCGGGAAGCACAGGCTGACGGAATTGAATTATATGAAGGCGTATATGCCATGATGAGCGGTCCGAGCTTCGAGACACCGGCGGAGATTCGTTTCCTCCATACCATCGGCTGCGATGCGGTGGGCATGTCCAGCGTTCCGGAAGCCATTGCGGCAAAACATGCCGGACTGGAAATCATCGCCATCTCTGCGCTGGCCAATGCGGCGGCGGGAATTTCACCGGTACCCCTCAGCGGCTCCGATGTGCTGGAGGCTTCTGCACAGATTGCGGATTCCTTCCGGACCGTCGTGGACATCGCCGTGAACGTTTAATGGACTGCTGTAAGATGTTGCTACAAAAAATTATTTTTATAAAAGGAGATTTATATCATGAGTGAACCTCTGACAAGAGAAAAAGCCAATGAGCTGTTGCACAAATATGTGAAAGCCGATCATTACATCGTGCACATGTATGCCGTGGAAGCCATCATGCGCGGGCTGGCAGAACGCCTGGCACCGGAAGATGTAGAATATTGGGGCATTGTGGGTCTGCTTCACGACCTGGACGAAGAGACTTGCGACTGGAAGAACGATATGTCTACTCACGGACCGGTTTCCGGAGACATTCTTCGAAAGGAAGGCTACGACGATCAAGTTCTGATTGATGCCATCTGCGCACACAATCCGGAATCCGGCGTAATCGCCCACACTACTTTGCAGTATGCCATTCTGGCGGCGGATCCGATGAGCGGATTCGTGAAAGCCGTTGCCCAGATTTATCCGGATAAAAAGTTGGCCAGCGTTAAGCCAAAGTCCATCAAGAAGCGCTTCAACGAAACTCGTTTCGCAAAAGGTGCCAACCGTCAGTTCATGATGGCCATTGAAGAAACAGGCATCACCTTCGACGAGTTTATCCTCATCGCGATGGATTCCATGAAGAAGATTTCGGATGTTTTGGGCCTGTAAGTTATTCGCAAATGCGCCGATTGTAATATCAAGTTGAACATGCAAATTGAATAGTCCATAGAGCTTCTCTTTGGTAGAATGTATGTGAGCAAACAACATTCACAAGGAGAAGACCCTATGGACCACTTACATTCTA
>OLPY01000538.1_pt1 | contig 32085 bp, 30 predicted proteins | sample 1672481 | NCBI WGS metagenome assembly OLPY01 (sample SAMEA3136691, study PRJEB25190) | human gut metagenome | biome: human gut; feature: human-associated habitat; material: faeces | place: Austria | collected 2013 | reverse complement strand
CTGCGCTGGAGGCTAATCTTGGTTTGGACAAGCCCCTGCCCCTGCGCTATGTCCTGTGGCTCAAGGCGCTGGTACAGGGCGACCTGGGGCTCTCCTACCGCACGGGCCAGCCCGTCGTCACCATGATCGCCCAGCGGGTGGTGCCGTCCCTCATCCTGACGGGGACGGGGGTGGCGGCAGCCATTCTCCTTGGCATCCCCCTGGGTGTCATGGCGGCCTGGAAGCCAACATCCGGCTGGGGAAAGCTGGCGGGGGGACTGACCTTGCTGAGCTTCAGCGCCCCCGGCTTTTTCCTGTGCGTGCTGGCGATCTTTCTCTTCTCCGTGGTGCTGGGCTGGCTCCCGGCGGCGGGGATGTACTCCGCCGGCGGCGGGGGAAGCGTGGGAGATCTGCTGCTGCATCTGATCCTGCCTGCGGGGGTGGTCTGCCTGAGCAGCCTGGGCAACCTCGTCCGTCAGACGGCCTCCGCCTGTGGGGAGGTGCTGGGGGAGGACTACATCCGCACCGCCCGCGCCAAGGGTCTGCCGGAGTGGGCGGTCGTCTGGAAGCATGGGTTTCGGACGGCCCTGCTGCCGGTGGTGACGACGATCCTCAACCACATCCCCCATATCATCGGCGGCTCCCTCATCGTCGAGCGCATCTTCGGCTGGCCGGGGATGGGGAGTCTGCTCTTTACCTCCGTGTCCAGCCGGGATTATACGGTCATTATGGGCCTCACCGTCGTGATCGCTCTGACGGTGCTGGCGACAGGCATTTTAATGGACCTTGTCTATCGCCTGGCTGACCCCGGCGTCGGGTGGGGAGGTGAGGCCCGGTGAGACGCTCTTATGCCGTGTGGCGGGCCTTCTGGTCCGACCGCCGGGCGGCAGTGGCCGCCGTGTTTCTGCTGGTGGAGATCGCCCTGGTGCTCTTTCTGCCCCTCTTTCTGGGCCAGGACCCCAATCTGACCGACCGGAGCGCCGGGTTCTGGGCCGCGCCCAGCGCCCAGCACTGGCTGGGGACGGATGACGTGGGGCGGGATCTCTTTGCCCGCCTGTTATATGGCGGGCGGACGTCGCTTCTGGTGGGCTTTGCCTCCGCCGCCCTGGGCGTGATCCTGGGCGTCCCTCTGGGGCTGCTGGCGGGATATAAGGGCGGGGCCTGGGAATACTGGATCATGCGGGCCTGCGATACATTCCAGTCGTTTCCCAGTATTATTTTGGTGCTGGCCATGGTGTCCCTGCTGGGTCCCTCGGTGTGGAACATCATCTGGGTCATCGGCGGCTTGGGCTGGGCCTCGGTGGCGCGGCTTGTTTACAGCGGGACCTTATCGACCAAACAGACCGGCTATGTAGAGGCCTCCCGCGCCCTGGGCGCGACGGACCGGGCGATCTTGTTCCGGACGCTTCTGCCCAACGTCATTGCCCCGGTGTGGGCGGCGCTGCCGCTGAAGGTGGTGCGGGCCATTCTGTCGGAATCCAGCCTGAGCTTTCTGGGCGTGGGCCTGCGCACGCCCCAGGCCTCTTGGGGCAACCTGACCCAGAACGCCATGGAGCTGGTCACGCTGACCACCCGGCCCTGGGCCTGGATCCCGCCGGGGCTGTGCATCGTGGGCACGGCCTTGGCCCTGCTGCTGGTGGGGGAGGGGTTACGAAAAGCCTTGAATCCCCGCAAACGCTGACAGAAGGTCATGATTGCCTTTTCCCGCTGGCAGGTGTAGAATAGACGGGTACGAAGGATCCATAAACTAGTGACGCACGACAGCCAAGTTGGAGGTGCTGCCTTATGAGAAAGACAAAGATCATCTGTACCTTAGGCCCGTCCACCGACGACCCCAAGATTTTGGAAGCCATGATGGACAGCGGCATGGACGTGGCCCGCTTCAATTTTTCCCACGGCACCCACGCCGAGCATAAGGCGCGGTTGGAGCTGCTGAAAAAGCTGCGGAAGGAGAAAAATCTCCCCGTGGCTGCCCTGTTAGATACAAAAGGCCCGGAAATTCGCCTGAAGACCTTTGCCGAGGGCAAGGTCACGCTGGAGGCCGGGCAGAAGTTCACCCTCACCGCCCGCGAGGTCACCGGCACCAAGGACATCTGCTCCGTGAGCTACAAGAACCTGGCCCAGGATGTGCACCCCGGCAGCCAGATCATGCTGGACGACGGCCTCATCAGCATGAAGGTGCTGGAGCGGACGGAGACGGACATCACCTGCCTGGTGCAGAACGGCGGACCCATCAAGGACCGGAAGGGCGTGAACGTCCCCGGCGTGCATCTGTCTATGCCCTATATGAGCGCCCAGGACCGGGAGGACCTGCTCTTTGGCATCCAAGAGGGTTTTGACTTTGTGGCGGCGTCCTTCTGCCGCAGCGCCCAGGACGTGATGGAGATCCGCCGCCTGCTGGACGAGCACCACTCCGACCTGCGCATCATCGCCAAGCTGGAGAACCAGGAGGGCGTGAACAACGTCGATGAGATCCTTGCCGTAGCCGACGGCGTGATGATCGCCCGCGGCGACATGGGCGTGGAGATCGACTTTACCGAGATCCCCGTCATCCAGAAGGACATCATCGCCTACACCCTGGGCTACGGCAAGCATGTCATCACGGCCACCCAGATGCTCGACAGCATGATCACGAACCCCCGGCCCACCCGTGCCGAGATCACCGACGTGGCCAACGCCGTGTATGACGGTACTTCTGCCATCATGCTCTCCGGCGAGACGGCGGCGGGCAAGTATCCTGTGGAGGCCGTCCAGACCATGGCTGCCATCGCCGAGCGGACCGAGGCGGACATCAACTACTTTGGCCGGATGCGGAACATGACCCCGGACATCCGCCTGGGCATCGGCGGCGCCACCGCCCACGCTGCCTGCACCACCGCCACGGACACCAACGCCTCCGCCATCATCACCGTCACCAAGAGCGGGGCCACCCCCCGGCTCATCAGCCGCTTCCGCCCGGAGACGCCCATCGTCGCCTGCGTCATGGACGAGCCGGTGCAGCGCCAGCTGTCCCTCACCTGGGGCGTGAAGCCCATCATCATGGACTACGTCCAGAGCACTGATGAGATGATCGAGGGGGCCGTTTCCGCCGCCCAGAAGGCGGGACTCATCCACGACGGGGAGATTGCCGTGGTCACCGCCGGGGTCCCTGCGGGCATCGCCGGGACCACCAACATGATCAAGGTCCACCTGGTCGGCAGCAGCCTCATCAACGGTGCCGGGGTCGGAGACGAGAACGTGAAGGGTGTCTTGTGTGTCTGCCGCACGTTAGAGGATGTGAGACATAAGTTCCACCCCGGCATGATCCTGGTCGTGCCCCACACGAACAACGAGATGCTGCCCTATATTCGCCAGGCCGTCGGCGTCATCACCGAGGAGAACGGCCTGGGCAGCCACGCCGCCGTGGTCGGCTTGAGCCTGAACAAGGCCGTTATTGTCGGTGCCATCGGGGCGACCAGGACCCTGCACGACGGCATGAAGGTCTCGATGGACTGCCGCCAGGGATCGGTGCAGAGCTTGGCGGAGTGAAATTAAGAATAAAAAGAGAATCATAAAGAAGCTGTACACCAAGCAAACTGAACTGCTCGGTGTACAGCTTCTTTTTCGTTTGGCCTTAGTCCATCATCAGGTCTTTCTGATGCTGCTGGGCCGCGTTGGCAAACAGGTTGTTGTAGCGCTCCTCCGGCGACTTTTGGTTGCGGCTGGGCGCGGTGGCCAGGAACATGGCCACGCCCACCACGCACCAGGCCAGGAACATCTTCACGGCCATGCCGCCGATGTAAGCCGGGGTGCCGGGGATGAACATCATGATCAGGATGGCGACCATCGACAGGGCGGCGAACCAGGCCATGGGCAGGCCGCCGGGGATCTTATAGGGCCGGGGCAGGTTCGGCTCGGTCTTCCGCAGCTTAATGAGGCAGAAGGCAGCCAGACCCCAGGAGACGACGTAGGCTGCGGCGCTGAAGGTCGTCAGCGGGTCGATCAGCCCCAGACCCAGGAAGGGGCCGACGATGGAGGCCACCAGGCAGACGATCAGCGCGTTCACGGGGGTGCCGGTCTTGGCCGAGCGCTTGGAGAGCGCAAAGGGCAGCATGTGCGTCCGGGCCAGGGCCATCATCAGGTTGGCTGTGCCCATGAAGAAGCTGTTCCAGGTGGTCAGCAGGCCGCACAGGGCACCGGCGCAGAGCAGGATGTACATGACGTTGCCCATGGCGCTGCCGGCAAAGATCTTCGCAAAGACGTTGGCGGCGGCGGGGGACTCGGTGTTCAGATAGAAGTCCTGCCAGGGCCAGGCAGCGCCGATGCAGAACAGCAGCAGGGCGTAGAACAGACAGGCCATGATGATGGACAGCAGGACGGTGAAACCGACCTTTTTGTGGGAGCCGCCCGCATCTTCAACAGTCTGGGGGATGTTCTCAAAGCCACACAGGAAGAAGGGAGAGGTGGCCAGAATGGCAAACATACCGCCGAACATGCTGTTGTGGGCGCTGGTGCCGATGTTCTCGTAGACGGGCATCAGGTTGTTGACGTCAAACTTCACGAGGCCGCAGACCATAGACAGCACGCCCACGCCGATGAGGAAAATGCACAGCACTTTCTGCAAGCCAGCAGCCAGGTCGGCCCCCTTGTAGTTAATGTAGAAAAAGAACAGCGCAATGATGGTCCCCACAACGATGTGACCCAAATAAATATCCGAGCCAGCCAAAACATACAGAGGTGCGCCTGCCTTCAGGGCGGGGAAGAGGATGGAAGCGATGTCTACGACATAGATGGCTTCCCAGGGCATGAGGGTAAGGAACGCGCCCAGCGTGAGCCAGCCTGCCACATAGGAGGCTTTCTCACCAAACGCCCGGTAGGTGAATGCGGTCGTGCCGCCTGCCACGGGGAGCATGGGGACCAATTCGGCGAAACATAGTCCCACGGGGACCATCAAGACCAGCGTGATCAGATAGCCCAGGGCAGCGGGAACGGGGCCGCCGGCGCTGGCCATCCACTTGTTCAGGGAGACGGCCCAGCCGACACCGACAATGGCACCGAAGCCGACGCAGAAAAAGTCGAAGGTGCCGAGTCCTTTTTTGGTTTGGGGTGTGTTACTCATAATACCTCACCTCTTTTAAGTCTCTTGTAAGGGCGTTGTGCGCCGATTTATTTGTCCATGCAGGCCAGGATGGAGGCCTCCATGGCGTCCAGGCCCCATTCCAGCTGCTCTTCGGTGATGACCAGGGGAGCCAGGAAGCGGATGACCTGGTTCCAGCGGCCGGCCGGCTCGATCATCAGGCCGCGCTGGACGCAGTCCTGGACCATGGCGGGGACGATGGTCTTGTTGGGCTTTTTGGTCTCCTGATTCTCGACGAACTCGATGCCGACCATGGCGCCCAGGCCGCGGACGTTGCCGACGACGGAATACTTCTTCTGCCACTGGCGGGCGCGGGCCATGACCTTCTCGCCGATCTGGCGGGAACGGGCGGCCAGGTCGTCGCGCTCCATGATCTCGATGGTCTTGAGCGCGGCGGCGCAGGCCAGGGGGTTGCCGCAGAAGGTGCCGCCGATGGTGCCGGCGGGCACGGCATCCATGATCTCGCTTCGGGCGATGATGGCGCTGATGGGCAGACCGGCGGCAATGGACTTGGCGGTCGCCAGGATGTCGGGGGCGCAGCCGGCGTCCTGCCAATACTGGGAGGCAAACATCTGGCCGGTCCGGCAGAAGCCGCTCTGCACCTCATCGGCGATGAGCAGGATGCCCTGGTCGTCACAGATCTTGCGCAGGCCCTTCACGAACTCGATGGGTGCGGGGATGAAGCCGCCCTCGCCCTGCAAAGGCTCCAGGATGATGGCCGCCACGGTATCGGCGGGGCAAGCCTCCTCGAACAGGTTCTCGACGCTGGTCAGGGCGTTCTGGATGATCTCCGCCTCGGTGCCCTTGCCGCGGTACAGGTCGGGGAAGTGGGCGCGGAAGACGCCGTTCACCAGCGGGCCCATGCCGGTGGTGTAGGCTTTCTTGGCGGTCATGGTCATGGTCAACATGGTGCGGCCGTGGAAGGCACCGGAGAAGACGATGATGTTGGGGCGGCCGGTGTAAGCCTTGGCGATCTTGACGGCGTTCTCGTCGGCCTCGGCACCGGAGTTGGCGAAGAAGACCTTCTTGCGCTCGCCCTGCACGGGGACGATCTGGGCCAGCTTCTCGGCCAGCGCCACGTACCCCTCGTGGGTGACGATGTTGAACATGCCGTGGAAGTACTTGTCGGCCTGGGCCTTCACGGCCTCGATGATCTCCGGGTGGGAGAAGCCGATGTTCAGCACGCCCACGCCGCCGATCCAGTCCATGAGGATGTTGCCGTCCACGTCCTGGATCATGGCACCCTCGCCTGTTTCAATGGCGACGGGGTAAGCACAGTGGATGGCGCCGGGGACGGCGGCGGCGCGGCGGTCGATGATCTCCTTGGCCTTGGGGCCGGGCAGGGTACCGGTGACGATCTGAGGAAGAGCAGTGCGCAGCATAAGAATCAGTTCCTTTCTCAATAAAAATAGTCATGTTTTGTTGGCAGGTGTGAAAAATTAGTAGACAGCGCGATAGATATCACGGATCTGATTGCGAGTCAGAGGCACGAAGTTGTTGGCCAGCAGACGCTGCTGGTTCTCCACCACGGAGTCGGCGAAGGTTTCGATCTCGGCCTCGGTCATGCCGTACTCCCGCAGGGACTTTTTGGGGATCAGGCAGCCCAGCAGGTCCTCCAGAGCGGTGTAGAGGTTGGACACCTCGCAGCCCAGGATGTTGGCCATAAATTGGTTCAGCTCGGCAATGGCTCCGTCGGTCTTGAGGCGCATGTACTGGTTCATGACGCCGGTGAAGACGGCATAGTTGGACTCGCCGTGGGGGACGTGATAGACAGCGCCCAGAGGGTAGGCCAGGGCGTGGACGGCGGCACAGCCGGCGTTTCCGAAGGCGATGCCGGCGAAGTTGCTGGCCAGCAGGAAGTTGCCCAGCAGGGGCAGACGGGCGTCGGGGCCGTCCTTCTGGATGGCCTGGTAGCCTTTTAAGATCATCTCAATGGCCCGGTAGCCAAAGAGCTTGGTGATGGGGTTTGCCTTGGGGGAGAGGCTGGACTCGATGGCGTGGATCAGTGCGTCGATGGAGCTGGTGGCAAAGAACCGGAAGGGCAGTCCCCCCAGCAGCTCCGGGACCAGCACGGCCTGGTCGGCATACATGGCGTCGTTGGCCAGGCCCTTCTTGGTCCGGCGGGAGAGCAGGGCCAGGATGGAGATGTTCGTGACCTCGGTGCCGGTGCCGCAGGTGGTGGGCACTAAGATCAGCTCCTTGCCCTTCTCGACGGGCAGCTTGCCGTCATACAGGTCCAGGATGGGGGAGACGTGCTTGAGGGAGAGAATTTTTGCTACGTCCAGCACGGTGCCGCCGCCCACGGCGACGATGCGAGTGATGTCCTTGGGCATGTCCCGATAAATAGCCTCGACCATCTCGTCGGTCGGCTCGCCCAGACCATACTTTTCCTGGAAGAGCACAGGACACTTCAGGTCCAGGGGAGCAAAGTAGGGGTCGAACAGAAAGTCGTTGGTGAAGAGCAGGTCCTGGGGACCCAGGTCGTAGGTGTTTGCCAGCTCCTGGCAGGTGTCGCAGAGCTGGATGGTGGGGTGTACGGCAAACTGCGTCATAGATAGATCCTTCCTTTCGTGATGTGCGGAGCGTGCTTAATAGTCTCTGGGATAGCGGCGGCGGAACTCGGCGGTCAGCTCGTCCCGGAAGTCGGGGTGGGCGATGCGGATGAGCGCCTCGGCCCGCTGGCGCAGGCTCTTGCCCTTGAGCTTGGCGATGCCGTATTCCGTGATGACATAGTTGACCTCGTTTCGGGTGGTGGTGACGGCGGAGCCTTGGTCCAGGAAGGGGACGATCTTGGAGATCTTGCCCTTGCCGGTGGTGGAGGGCATGGCCATGATGGCCCGGCCGCCCTTGGAGAGGTTCGCGCCCCGGACGAAGTCCACCTGCCCGCCCACGCCGGAGATCTGCCGCAGACCGGCGGAGGTGGAGACGACCTGCCCCATGATATCCACCTGCACGCAGGAGTTGATGGAGACTAAATTGTCGTTCTGACCGATGACGTAGGGGTCGTTGACGTAATCCACGGGGTACATGGCCACGGCGGGGTTGTTGTTCACGTAGTCATACAGGCGGCGGGTGCCCATGAGGAAGGTGGCTACACTCTGGCCCCGGTGCAGGGTCTTGGCCTTGTTGGTGATAACGCCGGCCTCGACCAGCTCCACGACACCGTCGGAGAACATTTCGGTGTGGATGCCCAGGTCGTTCTTCTCCTTCAGGAACAGCAGCACGGCGTCGGGAATGGCACCGATGCCCAGCTGAAGGGTATCGCCGTCCCGCACCAGGCTGGCGACGTTCTCACCGATGGCCCGCTCCACATCGCCGATCTTGGGGGGTGCCAGCTCGATGACGGGGGTGTCGGCCTCCACCAGGCAGCCGATCTGGGTGACGTGCAGGAAGCTGTCGCCCAGGGTGCGGGGCATATTTTGATTGACCTGGGCGATGATCAGGTCGGAGGCCTCAGCGGCGGGCTTGGTGTAGTCCACGGAAACGCCCAGGCTCACATAGCCGTGTGCATCTGGGGGAGAGCACTGGAGCAGGGTTACGTTGGGCCGCAGGTCCTCCCGCAGGAGGCCGGGAATTTCGGAAAAATACACCGGGGTGAAATCCACGCGGCCCTCGGCGGCGGCGGCGCGGGTGGAGCCGCCCAGGAAGAAGGCGTTGTGGTGGAAGTTTTTGTCATACTGGGGCTGGCAGTAGGCTGCCTTGCCCATGGCGACCATGTGGATGATCTCCACGTTTTCATACTGGGCGGCGTGGGCGACCAGGGCGTCCAGGATGATGGACGGCTCGCCGCAGGCGTGGGCGACCACCACCCGCTGGCCGGACTTGATCTGCTGCACGGCCTGCGCAGGGGTGAAGAGATGCTCTTTGTACCAGGTTCTCCAAGTCATCCGAATGACCTCCTTCTCGTTCTGTCTGTCTTGTTCTGTGGTCTGTGCGGTGGGCGTTGTCGCCTTACTATACAAGCAATTTCTGTGCCAAACAAAAGAAAAACAAAAAAATTCGCGGAATTTCCGCGAAAAAAGTTGGTTTGCCCCGTTGCGTTTCCGGAGATCGCTTGGAAAACTGGAAAATCAAAGCAGCGGACAGTATCATTTTCTAAAAAACGGGGAACCTTAGGAGGCTCCTTCGGGCAGTCGATCGATGCAAAACTGAAACGTGTTGCAAAACTGAAACGAGAATTGGAATCAACCGGAGACGGGAAAAAGCATCCGTTTTAGCCCTGAAACGATGAAAAAAGATAGTGAAAGCTAACTTTATAAAAAATTTGCCCCAGGGACTTGACAGAACGGAAAAGTATGATAAAATAAACAAGCGATTAGAAAACAAACTTATGTTTATGGAGGGAAGCCCATGACCAAGCGAGAACGACAGATCCTGGACTGGATCATCCAGGACCCGATGGTCACCCAGGAGACCCTAGCCAAGCGGGCCGGCATCGCCCGCTCTTCCGTGGCGGTCCACGTCTCGAATTTAATGAAGAAGGGCCACATCGTCGGCAAGGGCTACATCCTGCCAGAGGTGGGCTATGTGGCTGTGGCCGGGGCGGTGAACGTCGACATTGGCGGCCGCTCCGCCGGGCCTTTGGTGGGCCGGGACTCCAACCCCGGCACCGTCACCGTCAGCATGGGCGGCGTGGGGCGGAACATCGCCCACAACCTGCGGATGCTGGGCGTCAAGGTCTCCCTCCTCACGGCCCTGGGGGAGGACCCCAACGCGGGCCTCGTCACGGAGTCCTGCCAGCGCCTGGGCATCGACCTCAGCCATGCCCTGCACGTCCCCGGCGGGACGACGTCCTCCTATCTCTTCCTCAGCGACGAGACGGGGGACATGGTCCTGGCCGTGTCCGACATGGACATCTATGAAAAACTGACCCCCGCCTACTTTGCCCACAACCAGGGCTTTTTGAACGGTGCCTCCCTGGTGGTGGCCGACGCCAATCTCCCGGCGGAAGCCCTGGAGTATCTGGCCAGCCACTGCACGGCTCCGCTGCTGGTGGACCCAGTGTCCACCGTGAAGTCGGAGAAGATCCGGCCCATTCTGGGCAAAATACACACCCTGAAACCCAACCGGCTGGAGGCTGAGTCCCTCTCCGGCGTGAAGATCACCGACCGGGACAGCGCCCGTCAGGCGGCCAAGGTGCTGTTGGGCACGGGCTTGCAGCGCGTCTTCATCTCCCTGGGGGAGCAGGGCGTGTTCGCCGCCGACCACGAGCAGGACATCTGGCTGCCCTGCTGCCCGGCCCAGCCTAAGAGCGCCACCGGCGCAGGGGACGCCTTTGCCGCCGCCCTGGCCTGGTCCTTCCTGGAGGGGGAGGATCTGATCGGGAGCGCCCGCGCCGCCAACGCCGCCGCCGCCATTGCGGTGGAGGGCGAAAAGACCATCAACCCCGATATGTCCGCGGACGCAGTCCAGCGGCGGATGCAGGAACAGGAGGAATTTAACCATGAATAACTTGAATCAGTATCTTGACGTGAATCCCGAAGTTGCCCAGGCCCTGGCCGAGGGCAAGCCCGTCGTGGCCCTGGAATCCACCATCATCTCCCACGGCATGCCCTACCCCCAGAACGTGGAGACTGCCCTCAAGGTCGAGGAGATCATCCGTTCCAACGGCGCAGTCCCCGCCACCATCGCCATTCTGGGCGGCCGCCTGAAGGCCGGCCTGACCAAGGACGAGATCGAGTACCTGGGCAAGCAGGGCCAGGCCGTGACCAAGGCCTCCCGCCGGGACCTGGCTGTGCTGGTCGCCAAGGGGGCTGACGGCGCCACCACCGTGACCACCACCATGATGATCGCCAACATGGCGGGCATCAAGATCTTCGCCACCGGCGGCATCGGCGGCGTGCATCGCGGCGCAGAGACCACCATGGATGTCTCCGCCGACCTGGAGGAGCTGGGCCAGACCGACGTGATGGTCGTCTGCGCCGGGGCCAAGGCCATCCTGGATCTGAAGCTGACCCTGGAGTATCTGGAGACCCACGGCGTCCCCGTCCTGGGCTACCAGACCAAGGAGCTGCCCGCCTTCTACACCCGCAAGTCCGGTCTGTCCGTGGACTATCAGATCGACACCCCGGAGGAGCTGGCCAAGATCCTCAAGACCCAGCACGACCTGGGCCTGAAGGGCGGTGTGCTGGTCACGAACCCCATCCCGGAGGAGTACTCCATGGACGCTGACGCCATCAACGCCGTCATCGACCGGGCCATTGAGGAGGCCAAGGAGAAGGGCATCCACGGCAAAGAGACGACACCCTTCCTGCTGGCCAAGGTCAAGGAGATCACCGGCGGTGACAGCCTGGACGCCAACATCCAGCTGGTCTTCAACAACGCCAAGCTGGCCGCACAGACGGCGGTGGCTTACTGTAAGCTGTAAAGCGTCCTATTTTCAAAAGATAAAGATAAGATGAAAGAGAACTCCCGTTGCATCACTTCAAAAGATGCGGCGGGAGTTTTTTAGACTTTACTTTACTATCACTGTGGTGATATAATCAAAAGAAAAGGAGGGGGAAAGATCATGGAGAAACGAATGACAATATACCACGGTTCGGAAGAGATCATAGAACACCCGGTTTTTGGGGCGGGGAGAAAGAACAACGACTTTGGCGTCGGGTTTTACTGCACGGAAGATAAAGACCTCGCGAAAGAATGGGCGGTCTCTTCTTTGCACGATGGTTTTGCCAACCGCTACACCTTGGACACAGAATATCTGAACATCCTGCATTTGAACAGCGCAGAATATACGATTTTGAACTGGATCGCAGTTTTGGTAGAGCATCGTCTATTTGCCACCAAAACACCGGTGGCAAGAAGGGCAAAGCGCTATTTGGTCGATCATTTTGGGATCAATGTCAATGCCTTTGATTTGATTGTAGGCTATCGTGCGGATGATTCTTATTTTGACTATGCGGAATCCTTTGTCAACAATGGTATCTCCGTGGAGCAGCTGGCCATGGCGATGCGGCTGGGAAAGCTGGGGGAGCAGATCGTCCTGAAATCGAAGTTTGCATTTTCTCATCTGCACTATGAAGGTTTTGAAAATGCGGAAAAAGATAAATACTATATTTTGCGGAAAGCCAGAAACGAAGAAGCAAATCAGCTGTATCTTACGATGTTGGAAGAGGAAAGCGACGGACTGTACATCCAGGATATTATGAGAGGGGGTATTTCAAACGATGATCCACGCATACCAAGAAATCTATCTACGTCATGCCCAGGCAGCCCTTGGGGATGCGTTTGATTATGCGATCAACACCTGCGGGATCACGGGGCGTGACTTTATTCAGATGTTTGTTGTCAGCTCCGTCAGTAAGCGCATGGAGAACGGGGAGCCTGCCTATCTTGTGGGGAAGAGCGGGATCGAGATCGCATTAGAGGTCGTTGCGGAGACCAAAGGGCAGGAACTGCAAACCGAGTCGACAGAGCGGATGGACCGTTCCGCAGAATATTGGATCGGGTGGGCGGTCGCCTATTATCAGTGGTACTCTGGAAGAAGATACCACGAGATATTTCAGGCGCTCTCTTTTGAAGCGCTGCAAAAGATGTACTACACGCTCCACGAAGCGGATGTCACAAAATTTGCAGATATTGCGGAAGCAAGGCTCAAAGAATGTTTTTCCGACACCAACTTGAAGCGCATCCGCACGACTTATGGCTGCACCCAGGCAGAGCTTGCCCAGCGCTCCGGCGTTGGCTTGCGGTCCATCCAGATGTACGAGCAACGAAACAAGGATATCAACCAGGCCAGCGCGGAAACGATGTATCGGCTCTCTAAAACACTGGGCTGTACCATGGAAGACTTGATCGAAAAGTGAAAAAGGATAAAAAAAGACGCACACCAAGCAGTTTGTAACTTGCTTCGGTGTGCGTTTTACTGTTCCAGATCCTGTTCACTCAGCCACGTCAAAAAGTTTTTCGCCAAGTCCAGCTGTTTGCCCTTCATCGGCCGCAATAGCTCGGCAATGTCCTTCCAACCTTCCTCCCCCTGCCGCGCTGTGCCGACCAGAAACTCATCCGGCGTCGTGTCCAGCGCCAGGGCCAGCCGCATGATGACCTCGGTGGAGGGGATGGAGATGCCGCGCTCGATGTTGGAAAGATACTTAAAGCCGATGTCTGCGGCTTCTTCGACTTCGGATTGCTTCAGACCGAGCTGCTTTCTCCGTTGGGCGATGCGGGTCCCGATTGCTTTGTAGTCCAATTCCATAGTGGATCACCTCTCGATTTTTTCTATCTTATCCGATATTCCGTAGAATAAAACCGGTGTAAAAATGGATAATCATCTTGACATATTCCTAAATCCATCTTATAATCGGATTATAGGAAACCTGGAAACCGTAGGATTGGAGGATAACTAATATGGCGTGTCCGTGTTGTGGCTCTAATAATACTCGTGTTCTTGGTAGTTCTAAGGACTACGATTATTATAAATGCACGAACTGTGGGAATACCTACACAGAAAGAAAATGAGGAGGATTTGAACATGGCAAATGATGGATTCTTCAAGTGCGAAACGCCCGGCTGTGGCTATACGATTAAGGTGTATGTCAGAGATTGGCAAGCGGAGCAGGGTGTGCTGACAACAAAACGCTGCCCCCGTTGCGGTGGTAAGCTGAGAAAGACCTGATTTGACAAACAAGCTTTCGGTTTCATTGCTGATTTTGTGTTGGCGGCGAAACCGAAAGCTTCTGTAAAACAGGGAAGATGAGCAGAAAAATACAGAACGTGAAGGAGGTCGATAACTATGACTGTTGAAGAAGCAATCCAGGCAGCAACTGGCGGAGATACAGAATGTATGTTCCAACTGGGTAATTATTATGCGACCCAGGAGAAAAAGTATGATGAAGCACAGGAATGGTACCTGAACGGAGCGAAAGCAGGTGACATTCGTTGTATGGCACTGGCGGCTTCCATGGGTACGATCTTAGCCTGCTCTAAGCTAAAAGTGGCAGGGGGTTCGGTTGCTGTTGAGTGTATACAGGAACTGAAGGAGTGCCTTTCTTGGTCGAAAAAAGCCTCTGCCAATGGAATGGAAAATGATTCTACAGGAATTGAGGAAGAATTAGGAGTTGCTTACTACCTAGCATTTCTACATGAAAGGGATACAGGTAAGACGGAGTACCTCTATCAGGCAGAAGAATTATTAAAGGCACACAACCCTTCTCAACACGCAGAGTATAGAATGTATCTAGCGTTTACGCTTCGTGATAAGTTAAGGATGGAAAATGGCCTGAACAGGGAAGAGACTGCTCTGCTCTTTAACTTATTAAAGGACTGCGCTATGAACCACCGCACAGAGTTAGCTCATGGGGACCTGGTTTGTTACTACCTGGGTGATGCATATTTGAAAGGACAAATCTGCCAGAGAGACGATAATCTGGCTTATCAGTGGATGTCCACTGCACAGCAGATGGGTTTCGATTGTCATGAAATGCTGGATTGCTTTAAGAAAAAGCTGTTTGGCGGGTATGTGTTCCAGGGATAAGATGATAAAATAGTAAGCCGCACACCAAGCGAAATTTGCTTCGGTGTGCGGTTGCTTTTTGGGAACGTATCTGTTTTGCTGTTGATTTATTCAGGGGGATGGTGGAAGGTGTTTTTCCAGAAGTGGGCCTCGGCCTGGCGGGAGACCCACTTGCCCAGGAGATTGCCTAGGACGGTACAGCCGGCGCCCACGAACACAAAGGCCAGCACCATCATGCTGCCCCGCGCCTGCGCGTAGCGGAACAGCAGAAGAAGGCCGAGGACCAGCAGAAACAGGCCGACAGCCAGGAGAAAGGGAAAGAATTTTTGGGGTTTCATCCTTGTTTACCTCACAGATCAGGCCCTGGGGTTGCTTCCGAAACAAGGACCAGGGAAAGGGGAAGAAAGGGAATGTGATGTCTACGAAAAGTATAGCTTGCGGCTACTTTTTTGTCAAGGAGTAATTCCCTGGAATTCAAAAAAATGGTAAACCGACCGGAGGAGCTGCCCCCTGCCGCGTCTGGAAAACTTGGCAGGGGGCAGCTCGAAGAAGAAAGAAATAGGAAGTGGTGTCGAAGTGCAGCGAAGAGTGTTAATCAGACAGGGCGTTCTTCTGGGAGACGGGGGTCTTCTTGTCGTAGCAGGCGAAGGCCTCGTCCACCATCTGCTTGTCCGGCTTGGCGGTAAACAGGCTGACCACCGGCACGATGATGAGCCCGGCCACCATGGCAAAGGCGCCGCAGTTGATGGGGGACTGGAGCAGCGTGGGGAAGGCAAAGGCCCCGGTGGAGTTGGAGACCAGGTTCAGGCACATGAGAATGGTACCGAACAGGAAGGAGACCCAGCAGGCGACCTTGGTCGTCTTTTTCCAGTACAGGCCGTACAGGAAGGGGGCCAGGAAGGCACCGGCCAGAGCGCCCCAGGACACACCCATGAGCTGGGCAATGAAGCTGATGGAGTGCTTATACTGGACGATGGCGATGATCATGGAGATCACCACGAAGACCACGATGAAGCAGCGCATGATGAACACGGCCTCTCTGTCGTCCATCTTCTTGATGATGTTGCCCCGCAGCAGATCGATGGTCAGGGTCGAGGAGGACGCGATGACCAGGGAGGACAGGGTGGACATGGAGGCGGACAGGACCAGGACCACCACCACGGCGATGAGGATATCCGGCAGGCCGGAGAGCATGGTGGGGATGATGGCGTCGTAGCCGTCGGCGGCGATGTCCAGCTTGTCCGAGAACAGCCGGCCGAAGCCGCCCAGGAAGTAGCAGCCGCCGGAGATGACCAGGGCGAAGAGGGTGGAGATGATGGTCCCCTTGTGGATGGCTTCCTCCGACTTGATGGCGTAGAACTTCTGGACCATCTGGGGCAGGCCCCAGGTGCCCAAACTGGTCAGGACCACCACGCCTAGGAGGTTGATGGGGTCCGGGCCGAAGAAGGAGGCGTAGATACCGGGGACGGTGCCGTTGAGCGCCTCAGGGTCGGAGACGGCAGCCATGCTGTGCAGGGCCTCGGTGAAGCCGCCCTGGCTATGGAGCACGGCGGCGATGACGGCGATGATGCCCACCAGCATGACGCAGCCCTGGACGAAGTCGTTGATGGCTGTGGCCATGTAGCCGCCGGCGATGACATAGATGCCGGTCAAAATGCCCATTAAGATGATACAAACGGTGTAGTCGATGTGAAACGCCATGCCGAAGAGACGGGAGAGGCCGTTAAACAGGGAGGCCGTGTAGGGGATGAGGAAGACGAAGACGATGATGGACGCACCGATCTTCAGGGACTTGCTCTGGAACCGCTGGCCGAAGAACTGGGGCATGGTGGCGGAGTTAAAATGCTGAGTCATGATGCGGGTCCGCCGACCCAGCACGACCCAGGCCACCAGGGAGCCAAGAATGGCGTTGCCGATGCCCGCCCAAGTCGCGGCTACGCCGTACTTCCAGCCAAACTGGCCCGCATAGCCCACAAAGACCACGGCGGAGAAGTACGAGGTGCCGTAGGCAAAGGCCGTCAGCCACGGGCCGACCGACCGGCCACCCAACACAAAGCCGTTCACGTCTGTGGTGTGCTTGCGGCAGTAAATGCCGATGCCCACCATGACTGCGAAGTAGATCACAAGAAGCGCGATTTTCACAGGGATACCTCCGTTCGGGATAACTTTAGTGCTTTCAAACTTTAACACCAAAAAGATAGAAAGTCAAGGCGTTCCGACGGATTTTTTGGAAAAGCCGCGTTTTTTGCCGAAATGGTCTTATTCCAGGGTCGCGTCCACCAGATGGCAGTACAAAATGCCGTTTTCGTCGTAGGTCTGGAAGGTCCCGGTGACGGTGATCTCTGCGTCCACCGGAGGATAGGCTTCCGCCCCGGTGTCTCCGGCCAGGACGAACTCGATGCCCTGGGAACAGCAGGCGGTGGCATCAAAAATGATGCAGGTATAGTAGACTCTGGCCTCCTGCCCGTCCACGGCCACGGACTCGAAGGTACTGCAAAGCCCGTTCATCCGAACGACTTTCCCAATATAATTTTCGGGGGTCATCATCATGTTGTAGACCTCGGAGTAGACCATGGTGCGGCTCAGGGCAGTGAGGTCTATGTCGATCCCCGGAGTAGAAGAGAGCGGAGTCTCTTCCGGTGCAGGAGCTGTCTGGGCTGCCTGTTCCGGGGCTGTTTGCGGCGGTGTCGGGGCAGAGGCGTCACCGCAAGCTGCCAGGGAAAGGAGAAGAGACAGCAGAAGCCAGAGGGAGAAAACCGGTTTCATGCCCGACCACCTCCCAACAAACGACCCAGGACGCAGAAGACCAGAAAGACCAGAATGTCCACGGCCACGATGGTAGAGCCAACGGGCGTCCCGGCCAGGATCGCCAGCAGGATGCCGAACCCGGCACAGCAGACGGACACCACCGCCGAGCAGACCGTCACCGAGAGAAACGTCTTGTACAGCCGCATGGCAGACAGGGCCGGGAAGATGACCAAGGCGGAGATGAGCAGGGAGCCGACCAGGTTCATGGCCAGCACGATGACCACGGCGATGACGATGGCCAGGAAGAGATTGTACCGCTGGGTCTTGGTCCCCACGGCCCTGGCAAAGTCCTCGTCGAAGGTCACGGCAAACACTTTATGATACAACAAAACGAACAGGACCACGACCACCAGGGACAGCCCGGCGCACAGCCAGACCTCCCGCAGGGTCAAGGTCAGAATGGACGTGGAGCCAAAGAGCGTGCTGCACACGTCCCCGGAGAGGTTGGAGGAGGGGGTGAAGAGGTTCATCAGCAGATAGCCCACGGCCAGCGCCCCCACCGAGAGCATGGCAACGGCGGCGTCGCCTTTGATCTTCGTGTTGTTCCCGGTGCGGAGCAGGAGAATGGCACAGACCGTCGTGATGCCCAGGGTCAGGGGCATGTCATCCGTCATGCCCAGCACGGCGGCCACGGCCATCCCGCCAAAGGCCACATGGGACAGACCGTCCCCGATGAAAGAGAAGCGTTTGAGCACCAGCGTCACCCCCAGCAGGGAGGAGCACAGCGCCACCAAAAGCCCCACCACCAGGGCATAGCGGACAAAGGGGTAGGCCCAGTAGAGAGCCAGTTTTTCTGCCAGAGCGTTCATTGAGCCGCACCCCCCTTCCGGGCGGCGAAAAGCCGCCCCTCTGGGCTGGTTCGGTAGGCGTCTGCCGTGCCGAAAAAGACCGTCTGCCCGATGTGCAGGATGTGGCTGGCCGCGTCGAGGGCGGCGGTCAGATCATGGGAGATCATAATGACGGTGATGCCGTCCTGGTGGTTCAGGCGGGCGATGAGCTGGTACAGCTCCGCCGTGGCCTTGGGGTCCAGCCCCGCAGTCGGCTCATCCAACAGCAGCATGGAGCGGGTGGCGCACAGGGCGCGGGCCAGCAAGACCCGCTGCTGCTGGCCGCCAGACAGCTCCCGGTAGCAGCGCCGGGCCAGGGGCGCGATGTGCAGCTTTTCCAGGGTATGTTCCGCAAGCTGCTTCTCCGCCCGGCGGTAAAAGGGGCGTCTGCCGCAGCGCCCCTGGCAGCCGGAGAGCACGATCTCCCATACAGAGGCTGGGAAGTCCTTTTGGACCTGGGTCTGCTGCGGCAGATAGCCGATCTCATTGGGTCTCAGCCCGTCGCCTGTCAGGACCTTGCCCCGGATGGGCGGCTGGAGGCCGAGAATCGTTTTCATGAGCGTACTTTTTCCAGCGCCGTTTTCCCCCACGATGCAGAGGTAATCGCCGGAACGGACGGAGAAATTCAAATCTTGCAGCACGGCCTTTCCCTCATATCCAACGGAAAGGGCTTGGCAGGTGAGCTGAGCCATGATCTCACCCCCTTAGTTCAGTGCTTCGTTCAGCACGTTCAGATTGTTCTCCATGACCGAGAGGTAGGTCGTGCCGGCCTTTACGTCATCGGACGTGGTGGCCTGCATGGAGTCCATGGTCAAAACCTTCTGATCCTTCTTCTTGGTGTTCTGCACGATGGTCTCGGCGATCTTGTGCTGGGTGCCCTCGATGGTCAGCACGCAGGGCAGGGCCAGCTCGTCCACTTTGTTGGCCAGGAAGGAGACGGTCTCAAAGCTGGCCTCACTCTCAGCGGAGCAGCCGGCGAAGGCGGCGTAATAGGTCAGGCCGTAATCATCCACCAGATAGCGGAAGGGGAAACGGTCGCCGAAGAGCAGCGTTTTGCGGGCGGCGGTGTCTACGGTCTGCTGGTAGCGCTGGTCCAGCTGGTCCAGCTTTTGCAGATAGGTGGAGGCGTTGGCGGTGTAGACGTCCTTGTGATCGGGGTCCAGCTCGCCCAAGGCGTTGGTGATGGCAGTGCAGAGCGTTTCCGCATTGCGCAGCGACAGCCAGACGTGCTCGTCGTACTCCTTTTCTTCATGCTCCAGCATATCCTCTGCGATCTCGTCGCCGGTCATGTCGGAGGGGTAATAGGTCGGCCAGTTCTCCATCTCTTCGGACAGGGCATCAAAACCGCCGTTGCCAGCGTAGATGTGGAAGTGCTCCGCTTTACCAGGGGCAATGCCGTGGTCACTGAACTGAACATACTTGGGGGCACCGGAGTCACCGCTGGTGGCCTCAAAGAAGTAACGCACGCCGCGGTTGCCGGATTCATAGTCGTAGATCTGATAGCCCTTGTACTGGTAAGTCGCTTTGCTGGAAACCCCGTTTTTCACGAACTCCATGGTACCGGCGTCGCCATCAATGACGATCTTTTCCACGTCGGTCTTGTAGCCGGTCTCATAGTAGGAACGATATTCTTCGGCAGTCTTATCGCCGTTTTCTGCTTTGCGTTCCATGACTTGATCCAGAGTACCGTCTTCCAGGTAGGGGTAAACGGACTGCCAGTCACCCGTCCAGTCGGACAGGGTACGATCCTGCACATCGCTGTCCGCAAAGTGAGAATAGCCGTGGTTATGGCCCTCTTCTGCCTGCATACCAGGCATGGCTTCCTCAGTTTTGGTGGTGCCACCCAGTACCTCCATGAGGTTAATGACCTTCTGGTCGGGGTTGGCGGATTCTTTCAGGGCGTCGTCCACCCACTCGTCGGACTCGCCGCCGACGTAGAGGAAGAGGTCGCAGTCGGCGATCTTGGCGATGTCGTCGGCGGTGGGCTGGTAGCTGTGCAGGTCCACGCCGTTGTCCAGGAGCATGGTGAGGTCTGCGCGGTCGGCCTGGTCGCCTAAGATCTCGCGGACCCAGTCGTATTCTGGGAAGATGGTGGTGACGATGCGGAGCTTACCGTCGTCCTGAGAGGCGGCAGCGTTTGCTTCACCGATGGTGTTCTGCTGGCCGCAGGCCGCCAGCAGGGAGACAGCGAGGACCAGAACGAGAACCAGAGCAATGATTTTTTTCATAGGAAGTAACCTCCAAAATAAGCATAAAAAGTAAAAAATGGGCGCAAAAAGACAAGGGTTGCGGGAACGCCGCAAAAGCCTGCCCCATGCAAACAAAATGAGGCAGACTGACACCCTTGTTGATACGGTTTATGCTTAATCGGAGAGCTTGACTTTCAGAGAGACCAGCGTCAGGGACGGGGTACGAACCACATACGTTCTGACGCGCTCCAACAGGAACCAGGTCAGGGAAAGAACTGCGGCCGCGGCAGCGCCGCCGAAGCCCAGGTCCTTCAAGAAATGCTGGCAGGCGTTGAGCTGGTGGCAGATGGCGCAGTGGTCCCCCACGCAGTCGTGGTGGGATTCCTTGGCAATATAGGCCACGGAGGTCAGCATGACAAAGGCCACGGCGATGGTCAGCAGCGTGGTCAGAAAACGGTTGCGCTTTGTCATGGAACTCCCTCCTTCGCTCATGTAGGCCCGCCAAACGATGCCTGCTTGGAAATCGCAGATAGTATAGCGCGGAAAAAATAGGTTGTCAATCCCTAACTTGTAAAATTTGTGGGAGAAGAGACGGATTTTTCTTGCATAGATACAAAAATTCGTATATAATTTTGGTATCTTCAAGGAGGTGCAGACGATGCCGAACATTCGATCCAGCGCGGACCTGCGCAATAAATACAGTGAAATTTCCTCCTTCTGCCATGATTACGCAGAGCCGGTCTTTATCACCAAGAACGGAAAGGGGGACCTGGCTGTGATGAGTATTGAGGTCTATGAGCAGATGATGGGGCGCTTTGACCTTTACCATCAGCTCATGGAAGGGATGCAGGACGTAAAGGAGGGGAATACCCGCCCCTTTGCTGAGGCGATGGCAGACCTCCGCACCCGGAGGGAGCGGAAGGAATGACCTATTCTGTCCACATCACCACAGCGGCCGAGCGGGACGTGGCCAATGCCACAGACTATATTGACCAGGTATTAAAAAATCCCAAGGCCGCAGATGAACTTTTGGAAGCGTTTCTCCAACAGGTCAATGACCTGGCTGTTTTCCCTGCCCGCTATCCGCTGGCAAGAGATGAGATATTGGCGGCCTGGGGAATTCGCTTCCTGCGCATCAAGAATTATATCGCCTTTTATCTGATTGACGATGCCAGAGAGATGATCTATGTGATTCGCTTTCTCTATGGAAAGAGCAACTGGGCGAGTATTCTAAAAAATAGCATTGCAAATTGAAAAGCTCCCGCTTCGAGATCACACATCGAAGCGGGAGCTTGTTTGGTCTGGGTGGGTTATTTCGTGGCCCAGTTGCCGGTGGCCATGGCGGTGAGGTAGGCGTTGATGAAGCCGTCTAAGTCGCCGTCCATGACGGCGTTGACGTTGCTGGTCTCATAGCCGGTGCGGGTATCCTTGACCAGGGTGTAGGGCATGAAGACGTAGGAGCGGATCTGGCTGCCCCACTCGATCTTGAGCTGGACGCCTTTCAGGTCGGAGATTTTCTCGGCCTTTTCCTGCATCTGTAGCTCGACGAGCTTGGCGCGGAGCATCTTCATGCAGTTGTCTTTGTTCTGGAACTGGCTTCGCTCGGTCTGGCAGGAGACGACCACGCCGGTGGGCAGGTGGATGAGTCGCACGGCGGAGGAGGTCTTGTTGACGTGCTGGCCGCCGGCGCCGCTGGCGCGGTAGACCTGCATCTCGATGTCCTCCGGCCGGATCTCGATGTCAGCGTCCTCCGGCAGGTCAGGCATGACCTCGACGGAGGCGAAGGAAGTTTGACGGCGGGCGTTGGCGTCGAAGGGGGAGACGCGGACCAGACGGTGGACGCCGTGTTCCCCGCGGAGATAGCCGTAGGCATTCTCGCCCTCGATCATAATGGTGGCGGATTTCAGGCCGGCTTCGTCGCCCTCCTGATAGTCCATGATCTTATAGGTGAAGCCGTGGCGCTCGGCCCAGCGGGTGTACATCCGGTAGAGCATCTGCGCCCAGTCCTGGGCCTCGGTGCCGCCTGCGCCGGCATGAAACGCGAGAATGGCGTTGGAGGCATCGTATTCGCCGGTGAGCAGGGTCTGGAGCCGGGCGGACTCCATGCTCTGGATGAGGGTGGCGTATTCTTCCTCCAATTCGGGGAGGAGGGACTCGTCCTCTTCCTCGTTGCCCATCTCGCACAGGACCATCATGTCGTCCCAGGAGGAGCGGCGCTTGGCCTGGGACTCCAGCTTGTTCTTTTCCTGCTTGAGCTTTTGCAGGACTTTCTGGGAGTTCTCAGGGTTGTCCCAAAAGCCATCGGCAGCGCACTGGGCCTCTAAGAAATCGACCTGACGAGCGGCCTCGTCCAGGTTCAGGGCCTGCTCCAGATCATCCAGCTGGGGGAGCAGGTTGTTGAGTTTGACTTTATATTCGTCAAATTGAAGCATCGTTACGATCACTCACATTCTGATATAATTAGCTGGTTCATTATATCCGAAGTTTTGGAAAAAAGCAACCGAAATACAAGGAAAAACCTGACTTCCCCCGAAAAAACGCCGGGAGGCCCGACGAAGCCCCCTCAGCGGTTGCTGACGGTGGGGGCCTGGGTCTCCCAGCGGAAAATGAAATCGTCTAGGTCCTGGACTTCCGTCCGCCGTTCGTCGGGGGCTGCGGGAAGGGAGCGGCAGAGCGGCTCGGCCTGGACAAGAGCGGCGATGGGTTTGCGTTCGTTTGTGGTGTTGTTGCTGGTGTAGCACATGGAAATTTCTTCCCCTTTCTGATAGAAAATGCTCATCCAGACCATTCTATGCAGGGCGGGGGAGAGTATGCCAAAAACTTTTTTGAGAAATTTGAAAAAAGTGCTTGACAGATAGGCGGGGTGCGTGGTATAGTAATTAAGCACTTGAGAGAGCGCAGCGCTAGAGATGCCGGAGTGGCGGAATTGGCAGACGCCTGGGACTTAAAATCCCATGGGAGCAATCCCGTGCCGGTTCGACCCCGGTCTCCGGCACCATATCGCGGAGTAGAGCAGTTGGTAGCTCGTCGGGCTCATAACCCGGAGGCCGCAGGTTCAAGTCCTGTCTCCGCAACCATAAAACCCTTGAGGCTCAACGGCTTCAAGGGTTTTCTTTTTGTTTATATATGGGAAATTTTAGGAGTTTTCTAACAGTTTTCTAACACTCCAGTTGAAACCAATTTTGGTGATTTTTGTAAAAATGAAAGAATATTTATCCTGGAATATAAAGTTTCTATCTTGATTTTGGCTGCTGTTGTAGTATACTATTCTTGAAATCTATTATTGCTATCAATCTGCGCAACAAAGTTTATGGGTGATATTATTATGCCTACATTAGATATGATGAATGCAATTTTTTCCAATCAACGTCTTGAAATTGAGGAACACGATATCTCATCAACGAAGTGGGTTTCTGAGGGCCTTAAGGATGAGGTGAATAAATGGAATCTTTCATCACACTACAAAGGGGTATACGATAAAAAGTCTATTCTAATTACGGCCCCGACCGGATCTGGAAAGAGTACATTTGCGCTGAAAGAGTTACCAAAATATTTGGATGTAATGTTTCAATTCCATAACGAAGCAGATGAGGGCATTCTAACCCCCGCAGAGCCTACTGCTATTCCTGCGCAAGCTAGCGGTTCCGTGCTCGTTTTGAGTAATCGTAGTGCTTTGAATATGCAACAAAAGGATATACTATTTAAAAGTATCAAGATGCCTGCTGTTTCTTCAAATTCACTAAATGATATAAATGTTTATGGGAATGTTATATTAATGACGTATCAAGAAGCGTTATCTAAAATAAGATATCTTTGCGACTATATCATCTCGGCAAATCATATTCCGGAAATAAAATGTATAGTTATGGATGAGGTGCATTTTTTTGTATCAGATGCAACATTTAATGCTAAGACAAAACCTATCTTAGACTCTATATTTTGGACGTTTCCTGATGCAGGACGAATTTATATTACCGCAACACCAGAAGAAGTAGAACCATTGATTGCCTATGAGGAGTACATGTTTGCATTTCAAAATGCGTATAGGCTTTCAATAGATCCATATACAGGGCATAGAACAGAATCAGACTTCCAATTAAGGACGGATGCTAAAAAAAGAAAATTAATAAAATATACTTTCCACGCTTCTTACGATTATATAATGCTATCTTTTTTTAGTAAGTGGGAAACCATACAGTCTCTTATTAAAGAGGCTGACCCATCGGAAAAATGGTTGATTTTTGTTTCAAGTAAAGAGGATGGAAAAAAACTTAAAGATGACCTTGGGCCTCTTGCAGATTATATCGATGCGGATACGAAATCTGAGGTCCCTCAAAAATTACACTCGATAGTACGAATGGAGCGCTTTTCAGCGCGTGTGCTGATATGTACTAGTGTTTTAGACAGCGGATTTAATATCAAAGACCCTGATGTTAAGCATATTGTCATTGATACTCTAAGCTCAGTACAGGCTAGGCAAATGCTAGGGAGAAAGAGGATTGACAAGGGAGAAACTATCTCGCTGCATATTCGTCAAAGAAGTAGGGAAGACATCTTGTGGATTTATTCCAATGCTAAATATATGTTGTCTGAGCTGCAGGACTATGAGAGCAACCCTGCATACTATTTGAATAATAACTGGGGAATGCTATCCACAAATTTTCAAAAGGCATTTTTCATAAACGCAATGGCTGATTTGAATAATGCATATAACTGCAATGTATATCTTTCGCTAAATCCGTATTATGGATATAAGTTTTCTATTGATGCAGGAAACTATGAAAAGATTTTGGATGCTATGAAAAAAGATGACGATGCCTTTCCCAAAATAGTATGCTCATGGTTTGGAAAGGAATTTGATCCTGCCATGAAACAAGATCAAGATGACTTCATCAAGCAAATAGAAGCCGATTTTCTCCAGCAAAACAAGGAGATGATCAATAGATTCCTGTGTGAGAATGAGTTGCTTGGGACCAAGGAAGAGGTGATTTTTAACTCAAATGAGATGCTCAATTTGAATGAAAAATTGAAAATGCTCAGAAAGGATTTAAAGGGCGATGAGGCAAAAAAATTGATTCGTTATGAAAAGAATAGCACCAGCCGAGTTGTGGCATCTATTAACGCTCTCTTCACATATAATGCTCTTTCGTATGAACTAGGAAAAAAAGACAACATATGGAGAGTTGCCCCTAAAGAATGAAAACGAACTGAATAATCAGTGTAAATTTCATTGAATTAAAATAGATATTATAACAAAGAAGTACTTCCGTAGTTATGCGGAGGTACTTCTTTTCTTTTTGTAGAAAATAATCTGCACACAAACGAACCAGTAGAGTTCAAAATAAACTCAATTGTACAGAAAGGATGATTTGTATGAAAGTTAGTAATCAAGATATGATGTTCCAATCGTATCCCGACGTTTTAAATGTCAAGGATCTCCAGAACGCTTTGGAGATCGGACGTCTGGGAGCTTATAAGCTTCTCAAGTCCGGTGCGCTGCTGTGCTTCAAGATCGGCAATACGTATAAGATTCCCAAGGCAGCTCTCATTGAGTATGTGGATGGGCAGTGTAAAAGAAGCGGAGGTGAGCGGAAATGACGGGGACGCTACAAACAAAAGGCAGCAAGTTCTATGCGGTTCTGAACTTCAAGAATGAGTCTGGACAGCGTGTTCAGAAGTGGATCAACCTTCATCTCCCGGTCCGTGGTAATCGGCGGCGGGCAGAAGAAATGCTTCATGATCTAATCGAAGAGTATCAGGGCATCGAAAGTGTCGCACCGATGAATACGCTACTTTCCAAGCACATTGAGAAGTGGTTGGAGATGAATCGTGCGCGGCTCTCTGGTACGACCTATGATCAGTATGTCTCCATTCTGAAGAACCACATTGCCCCTTACTTTGACCGGATGGGGCTTACGCTGAGCAAACTCACAGCGGGTGATTTGGAGGACTACTATATGTACCAGGTGTCCCATGGCCTTAACCCGAACACGGTGATCAAACACCATGCAGTGATCCGAACCGCTCTGCAGTGGGCTTATAAGCACCGCTACATTAAAGAGAATGTAGCAGACTTAGCAACCAGGCCGGAGCGTAGAAAGTACCGTGGCGCACAACCCTACAGCGTGGAAGAGGTTGCTCAACTCTTGCAGCTGACGCAGAATGAGCCCATTGCAGTTCCGATCTTCCTGGCAGCTTTTTACGGATTGCGACGCTCAGAACTTCTTGGCTTGCGCTGGTCTTCCATCGACTTTCAGACCGGGTGGTTGGAGATCAGCACTACCGTTGTAAAGGAAATGCACGGCAGCAAATTGGTCAGCGTTGTGAGGGATAATACGACGAAGACGGATTACAGTGAGCGGCGGCTGCCTCTATGTCAATACAGCTATCAATACCTCTGGAACCTTCGTCAGCGCCAGCTAGCGCAGGCCAAAATGTGCGGGGAGATGTATAACCGAGAATACATGGACTTCGTCTGCGTAGACACCATGGGTAATCTCCTGAAGCCAGATTTTATCACTGGAAAGTTCCCAAAACTTTTGGAGAAGTACCAGTTGAGAAAGATTCGTTTCCACGACTTGCGACACCCGTATGTCAAGCTCACGACAAAAAAATTTGCAACTTTTTTTGAAAATTTCCGGGCAACCGCATAGCTGCCCGTAGCTGTTCCATACGGCGTTCATGGCTCATGCCTCCTTTCACGGTTCCGCAGTTGCTAAGAAGTCCTGCGTAACATATTCAATCTCAATCCGGTCTCCCGGAAAGATATAGACCTTATTGATAAGCCGGTCAATCAGGGCTTGCGTCAGAGTGCCGGCACTGTCTACTTCCTGAACGATTTCACGCTGTTTCAGTCTTGCTTCGTAATCGCTTTGTATCTGTTTGGTCTGTGCGGTAATAGCGGCATGGACATTCTTTGCCTGCACCAGTTCCGCGTCATATACCGCTTTCCGCTCCCTGTAGGTTTCCAGGTCAATCTCTCCAAGCGCATACTGTTCATAGAGCTGCCGTTTACTGTCCTGGATAGAGTGCAGCTTATCTTCATGCTCGGCCTGCTGAACCGTCTGCAAATCCAGCTTGTCTTTGCTGCTGTCAATTCCCAGCGCCGGACACATCTGCGCCCGGATTATCTCAAAAACCGCCTGCTCCAGATCAACCATTTTTACCCTTACCCCGTGACAAGGAAGATTTTCTGCCACTTCGGAATGACGGCAGTAAAACCAGACATCATTTCTGAGTGACATGGCATGGTCGCAACATCCACAGAATACCTTTCCACGGAGAAGGTAGTCACGCTGCTTTTTATTGGGAAGGGAGAACCGCTTAATTGAAGCATTGGCTTTCTCAAACAGTTCCTTGCTTACGATTGCCTGGTGGTGATCCGGGATTTTGAACCACTCGCTTTCATCCTTCAATTCCATGCGGCGGCTGCCAATCTCCTGTACCTTGCGCTTACCGATCACATAGGTGCCGATATACCGTTGGTCCGCCAGCATCCGCAGCACCGTTGAACTGTTCCAGACGCCATGCGTTCGGGAAACATTGTAGTGATCTTTGCCTTTATTCCTCCGGTATTCTCCAGGCGTAGGAATCTTCATGGCGTACAGTTTCCTCGTGATCTCTGCGGCGGTATTGCCGTCGGCTGCCCATTCAAATATCTGCCGGACAATTTCTGACACTTCCTCGTCCGGTTCCATACGCCCGTCTGCGCTCTTACGGTAGCCATAAGGACAAATGACGCTTTGATACTCGCCCCGGCGCATCTTTGCGTATTTGGCGCTTTTCGTTTTCATGGACATATCCCGGCTGTAACACTCACTGATAAGATACTTAAAGGCAATGTCAATCCCTCCGGTATCTCCTTTGAAATTGGCGGTATCAAAATCGTCGCTGACAGAAATAAACCGGGTATGGTAAAGCGGAAACACTCGCTCAATGAAATAGCCGGTCTCAATGCTGTTGCGGCCAAACCGTGAAAGGTCCTTCACAATGATACAGTCAATTTTCCCGGCCTGCACCATTGTCAAAAGCTCCTGTACCGCGGGACGTTCAAAGTTGGTTCCTGTATGGCCGTTATCAACAAATTCCAGGACTTCGCTGTTATCCCATTCCTGCAGCGACATGGCCTTTTCCAGAAGGAGCAGCTTTTGGTTGGGAATACTCAAACTTTCCGTCTTGAAGTCCTCCACAGACAGGCGGATATAAAGGGCAATCACATATTTCTGCTTCATTTTACCGCCTCCCCCTGAAATTCACTCTTAAACCGGAAAAAAACACGGATATTCCGCTCATGGTCGATCTCAATCCGCTCAATCAGCCGTTCAATCAGTTCCGCCGTCAATACATGGTCCTGAGCCAGTGATTTTGCGTCTTTTTCCATTGCACGGTAGCGTACAAGCTGGTCATCCAGGGCATCCATATCTTTTTCAAGCGCCTCAATATCGCCGGAAAGGACAGTGATAGATTCCTCATAACCTGCTTTCAGTTCAAAATATTCATCGCTGGTTAAAATGCCCTGTACGAAGTTTTCATACAGCCCCCGGATTAAACGCCGCTGTTTCTCTATTTCCTGCCGTTTGGCAGACATTTGGGATTTCAGCCCGTCTTTTTTCTGTTTCTGCCTTGCCTCCAACTGAAAGAGAGGAAGGGACATACCCAAAGCAACGGACAGCTCTTTTTCTAAAATAGTGGTGACGGTTGCAATCAGCTCTGTCTCCTGCATCATCACGCCTTTGCAGGTATCTTTCGCCACACGGCTGTTCGTGAGGCAATGGAACCAGTAAATATCCGGGCCTTTTTTACGTTCCGCCCGTTGCCGGTGGAGGCTCCTGCCACAGTCGGCGCAGAATACCTTACCCTTGAAAATATTCGGGGTATAGGGGCGTTTGGGGACCGCCCGGCTTTCCTCGCAGACCTGTTTCCGGTATTCCTGTACCGCAGTAAAGAGTTCATGGCTGATAATCGGCTCATGGGTGCGTCTGGCAATAATCAGGTTGTCATCGTCAGCCTTGACCTGCTGGTGGTCCACCATCTTTGTTTTGCCCTGCACCAGATCGCCGGTATAAACTTCGCTTTCTAAAATCTTCATTACCGTGCGGGTCTGCCATTTGCCGCTCCCAATCAGGCCGGGGCTGGTGATTTCACCGGTGGATTTTTTGTAGTGGCTTGGCGCCGCAATCCCCATTTCATTGAGGTTACGGACGATACGGTTCAACGCTACGCGCTCATAAGCCCATTCAAAAATCTGTTTCACGACAGGAGCCGTATTCTCATCGATCAGCAGCTTGTGGCAGTTATCCGGGTCTTTCCGGTAGCCATAGGGTGCCCGTGCGCCAATATAATCGCCGTCTTTCATGGCCTGTCTTGCCTGTGCCTTGATCTTTCTTCCAATATCCAGAGAATAGGCTTCATTTATCATATTCTTCAGGGGAAGCATAATGCCGCCGTGAAGGTTGCCGGGGTCCGCCGTGTCAAACTGGTCCGTGACCGCAATAAAACGGACATTATGCGCATAAAAATACTGCTCAATATAATAGCCGGTATCAATAGAATTGCGTCCAAGCCGGGAAAGGTCTTTAACGATCACACAGTTGATATGGCCCGCTTCAATATCAGAGAGCATCTGCTGAAATCCGGGGCGGTGGAAATTTGTACCCGTCAGTCCATTGTCGATGTATGTGTCATAGACTACAAAATCCGGTTTGTCCGCCAGAAAATCATTCAGCACCAGCTTTTGGTTCTCCACGGAGCAGCCCCGTTTCTTGTTATCCTCCACGGAAAGCCGGATATACAGTGCCACATATACATATAAGGACGGCGCCGGCATGGGAGATTCCGTCTGTTTCCTGCTTTTTCTTGCCATTTAGCCTGCCTTCCTTTCTGCGGCCTGTTCCGCGATTTGCTCCGCCAGTGCGACGGCCTTTTTATATTCATCCTGATAGTTAAATTCAATATGCAGCTCGTCCTTGCCGATTACCCGGATACTGCGGATAAGCTGCATGACCGCACGGCGGTCAATTTCTTCCATTGTGGAGAACTGCATGAAATGGTTGATCCAGCGGTTCCGCTCGCTGCGGTTCTCCAGTACATCCGTCAGGCGTTCTTCCCATTCGTCAATCGCCTTTTGCAGAAGTTCAATGTCGGCATTGTATTTCCGCTTATAGGAAAGATATTCTTCTTTGGTGAGAATCCCGCTTACCAGGTTCTCATAGAGCTTTGTCTTGAATCCCTCGATCTGCGCCCGCTGCCTTTCGTTTGCCTTGATCTGCGCGGTATATTCCTGAACCAGTTCCCGGTTGATCCGCTCCTGACTAATACTGGACAGCAGAGCATCCAGGGAAGCTACATTTTCAATATGGCCTTTCAAGCTGTCCTGCACACACTCGATCAAGTCTGTTTCCTTTAACATGACAGAGGAAGTACAGCCATTTTTCTTTCCGGTCGGGCAATAGTAGTAGTGGTATTCCTTGTCCTTGTAACGGTTCGTCTTGCGGGTCATGCGGCAACCGCAGCACCCGCAGATTAAAATGCCGGAGAACAGGTAGACCTTATCTGACTTTGGAGAGGTGCGGGTATCAATCCTTCGGAGCCTCTGCACCAGATCAAAATCATGTTTCTGGATAATTGCCTCGTGGGTACCCTCCACACGGACCCATTCGGAGGAAGGCTTGTCCTCACGCTCTTTCAGCTTGAAGTGGGGCGTCGTCTGCTTTCCCTGTACCAGCGTTCCGGTGTAGGTTTCATCCTGCAAAATACGGATAATGGTAGTCGCAGACCATTTACAGTCCTTGCGATCCGTATAGCCGCCTTTTGCATGGGGCATCCCGTGATTGCGTTTATATGCCAGTGGGGAAAGTATGCCCATCCGGTTCAGTTCATCCGCAATATGGGAAGCGCTAAACCCTTCCAGACGCTTTCTGAAAATATCCCGCACCACACCCGCCGCATATTCGTCAACTTCCAGACTTTTATGCTTATCGCCGGTTTTTACATAACCGTAAATGGTAAAGGCTCCGACAAAATCACCGCTGCGGCGTTTCACATCCAGGGCGCTCCGGGTCTTTACAGAAATATCCCGGCTGTATGCCTCATTCATAATATTTTTGACAGAGACGGTAAGGTCATCGGCAGCATCGGTTTCCGTGTCCACGTTATCATTGATGGCGATAAAACGGACGCCGTAAGCCGGGAACACCCGGCGCATATAACGGCCAGTTTCTATGTATTCGCGTCCCAGGCGGGAAAGGTCTTTTACAATTACGCAGTTGGCCTCGCCCTGCTCGATCATCCGCATCATTTCCTGGAAGGCCGGACGGTCAAAAGATGAGGTTAGATAACGATACTTTTTGAAACATAGTAAAATCAAGGTTTTTCGGACAACGGACAAGCATGGTTTGTACTACAACTAAATATTGCACCGCACAAGCGGCGTTTCCAACTTCCACACGGAAGAACAGGAACGCCGCTTTTTTCATGCCCTTTGTTACGCAGTAGGGTCTGAAAAAGCCTTGCTACAAGCAGCTTTGCGGGCGCATTTTTGACACGGCAAGGGGTTTATACCTTTTCCCTCAAAATCGCCGTTCTACTGCGTAACAAATCCACAGCAAAGGAGTGATGAAGCTATGGCAGTTTTCCGTGTGGAAAGAACGACGGGCTACACTGTAATGAGCAACCACCACTTACGCAATAAGGAGCTTTCCTTAAAGGCAAAGGGGC
>OLPY01000537.1_pt1 | contig 32132 bp, 30 predicted proteins | sample 1672481 | NCBI WGS metagenome assembly OLPY01 (sample SAMEA3136691, study PRJEB25190) | human gut metagenome | biome: human gut; feature: human-associated habitat; material: faeces | place: Austria | collected 2013 | reverse complement strand
CTTTGATTTTCCATTTCCTGAAGCAGCACTGTAATAGCTGTGTCACTCTTCATAGCATACGCTTCATCTATGAACAGAACACCTCCTCTTGCTGCCAGAAATGCTTCTCTGATAGCACTTACGCATCCTATTCCATCCAGATCCATTCCTCCACGCTCAACAAATGCACCACTTTTTAAAATGCCTTTTTCTTTTGTAATTCCTGCAAACAGTTTTGCAACTGTAGTTTTTGCACTTCCAGGATTCCCGCCAAAAATCATATGCATCGAACTTGTATGATAATCATTTCCTTTTCGTTTTTTTCGTTCTTTTTCAACAATATCTGCCGTAATAATCTTATCAATCTGCTCTTTTACAATTTTCAGGCCAATCATGTTATTTAACTTTTCATAAGCGGATACTTCATTTTCATCTCTGTCCAACAAGAAATCTTCCGAAAAATTGTAATCATATGCTTTCAATATATTTTTATTTAGGCACCATGCTTCAAACTGCTCGTAAGCCCTCAATACATCTGTCTGCGAAAACTTATGTCCTGGGAACAATGCCATGAACTCCTGTGCCTGTCCTGCATATTTTGAATATTCGGATTTTTCAATCAACCTCTGCATATAATCGACCGCTGCTTTTCTATCCCCTGTTCCTTCTCTTAACATAATCGTCATCATATATCTTTTTAACTGTGGCAAGAGATAATAGGCAAATCCCGGATGATCCATATCATATGTAAATACAAACAGGCATTGGTTCCGATACTTCTTTATAAGTTTCTCCAGATATTGACTTGCCATTACATAATCAACCGGATCACACCCAAACTTTTCAGATAAATCTAAGACAATCACTCCGCCATAACTGTTTTCGATAATTTCTTCAAGATGGTTATTTTTCCTAAACAGATTAGGTTCTATTTCACTGACGATTTCCATTCTTCTGCTGTTGATTCGATTCGCTTTGCGTAAGTTCTGAACAAGTACTTCTGTCATTTCACCTGCTGCTTCAAAGCTACGACTGGATATCACATAATGAACCAAATTTCCACTGTATTCAGATAGATTTGCATGCGCCTTTATATTTCTCAGTTCCTCCACAAAATCCTGATGGTAGATACTGCAAATCTCACACTCCTGTTCAGAAATAATACGCTCCTTAAAATCATAAGGAAATGGTCTTGTATCATTCATACAAGAATAATAATAGATCCATAAATTTGACGATTCTATGATCCGATTAGAATAATCAAAACATCTTCTTCTTTTACATTCAAGAAAACATTCCATGAACTGATGCATCGTTATCTCAAATGGCTCTACTTTTACCTGCTTTATTCCAAATGTATCTCGCAACATTTCAAGAATACCTTCATATACATTTTGAAAACTTAGCTTCTGTTCATCGAAAGAAAAGATTGCAGAAATCAGATTGTCCTCTTCCCGATACACTAAAAACGTCCTGTTATTCTTCATATTCTGATACATATACGAGTTGATAGATTCGAGTACATTGTCATAACCATAGTGTCTGAGTTCGATTTTTGCATTTTCCTTAATCTTTTCTGTATTTGTACCCAATTCAAAACCATAATATCTCATACTCTTTTCCTCCGTAAAAAAACTTTTGATAATCATTATGAATATCACTAATGACATAATGCATTTTCTTATTTTCTCCTATAACATTTTTGCCACAGTTCCGGATAATCTCTAAGATTAAGACAAGATTCTTCTCTCCAGATAGGCTCTCCCCAATAGCGGTAATCACATATATCCCACGATTCATTTTCTTTCCGATAATGGTTTGATTTTCCACTCTGACCATCATTAGGGTTCAATTTTGATCTTCGACGAATTCTTCTATTTGCCAGCTTTTTAGCAAATCGATCTTTATCCCCTTTATAAACTGGTGTATGTTTATAGCTTCGACTCATAATATACCGTCTCCATATTCGATAAATTTTCTTTTTATCCCGACGTCTACAACATAATATCTTCTGGCTTTTTAGCTTCTTCCAGCATATTTTCTGATAAGTTTTTTTTCCGACATACTTCAGCATATTTTCTGGCATATTTCAGAACCAAGTCTGGGCAAAATTCTTTTCCGTTACTTTTATGACTCAAATAGTCTCCCAACGCTTCCGTTGCATATCTCAAAGCCTGTCTTTTTGGATCATCTTCCATATATGTTGGAAATTCCACTTCAAGATACAATGGATTAATATGTTCATGTGACCAGATTCCTGATTCTGTTAGTTTATAACAAATCATCTGTATATCTGAAAAATCAACATACCAATTTTTCTCTTCTATACGATTCAGATACCGATTCCAATCCGCTTCTCCCCCTGCCAGAACATAATAGGAACCATTCCTTATATCTTTTACCGTCGTACCAGCTTGTAATGGACAAGGCATTTTTATAAAATGATATTCGAATCGTTCCACTTGATAGCTATCTACAATTTTTTCTTCTTTTGGAAGCTCGTAAGAACTGAATCGTTCTATTTCTCCACTCATATTTAAAGTAACAGATGCTACCGCAGTACCGTCATATGCGCAGTATTCTTCCGTCTCAAAACCCAGATTTGGATTTCCTCGCAACGGATTGCGTACAATTTCGTCTGCATCTGTATCTACAATCATCTGCTTACTTATCCGACATTTCAATTCATATATCTGCATATATTTTTTTGCATATTTTAAAGCTCTATTATAATCAGAGAAAAATCCACCATTTTCATATTCCAGATTTTCGACAACATAGACATATTTTCCGGACTGATTATGGATAAATGTTTCAAATATCTTTTTTTCATAATTCAGCCGTTCGTTAATTTGTCTTCTTAGAGTTTCATCTCTCGTATCTTCCGCCAACTCCTCCAAGGCATCAAAAATTTCCTGCCTGAGTCTGCCTGGTGCATTCCAGATTAAGGTAGCCTTCTGAAAATCTGTAAATGCAAAATCAATTTCTTCAAAACATTTTTTCATCCATTGAGATGGGACTATCTCAAACATCTTACTTCCTCCATACACAATTCCCGTTCTACCGAACCTGGAAAAGTCGCAAATATATCTCTTTATCAACTCTCAAATTCTTCACGTTTTACTTCCCTGAAGCTATCCTCTTTTAATTATTTGCCTTCCTCATCAGACAAATATTTTATAATCCCTTCCCGAATCTCTCTTGCTATCTTCAGCTCTCGTTCATTCATTCCACTGGCATTTTTTAAAACCGGATGAAAAAGAGCATCGATCACAAAAGCCGTACCTTCTACACTATCATTTACAAGGAGAACTCCATATTCTTCAATATGTTCTATTTCATCCAATGCCTGCTTTAACCTTCTGTGAATGGATTCTTTGCTCTCAGTGCCTCTATTTTTTAATCGATGTAATAATTCTTCAAATGATGGTGGAATCAAAAATACCGACTGAATTTTTTGTTTTTCTCTAATCTGTCTTGCTCCCTGCGAATCAATCTCAATTATTACATTTTTTCCCTTAAAACAATTCTTGTAAACATCCTTTTTAAGTGTTCCATAATATTCTCCGGCATACTCAGCAAATTCAAGAAATTCATTCTTGTTTATCAAATCTTCGAATTCTTCTCGCTTCTTAAAATAATAAGATTTTCCATCCACTTCACCTTTCCTTGGCTTTCTTGTTGTAGCTGATACAGATACGACATACTTTTCAGGATATTCTGTTAATAATTGTTGTATAACAGTCCCTTTTCCAACTCCTGAAAATCCAGAAAGAATCAATAATTTTCCCGGTGTGGCTTTTATATGATTCTCATCAATATGCTTATATAAACACTTTTTTCTATAGGTTTCATAATCCTCCACCAAAATGTCATATTCAATTGTTTCAATTTTTCCATGTATCCTGTAAATATCTGTTCCTACAATAACGCCTTTGCATTTTGTCTTTTTCTTTCCATTATCGAAATAAAACTCCACCAAATCATCTTTTTCAAAAAGAGGTGTACGCAGTTCATATCTCCAATTGATTTTTTCTATTTCATCCTCTGTCCCGGCATGTAAAAGTAACGTAGCTTTTATGCAAGAGTCTTCCCATCGATAATAAATCATCTTCTCCGGAGTTGGAAGATTTTCCATGAACAAATCATAAATATCATTTCGCACAAATAACTTTGTACATGACACATTTTCTGCTAACTTCCATTGTCTTGTATCACACTGATTTAACACTGGAAATAAAGAAGCCCATTCTCTATGATAGTTAAGATTATTTAACTCAGGTCCGTAAAATTGATAAGATCTACCATCTTCAGCAATCATAATCACGCACCCTGGTCCACCCATTCCAGATGGCGCATAAAACCCATAGGCAACAATTTTCTCAAATAATTCTTCTGTCAAATCTGATAATTTTAACTGTACTCTATCTTCAAATTTCATACTCATCCTCCGCAGTTATTTTGCATCTTCCATTAACATTCGGATTTTTTCGAAATCATATTCTCTTATTATCTGGGCTTCTTCAGTACATTTTACTTCGTGATCTGTTACCACCACATCTGCTTCCATAGGATCTTCAACAATTTTTTCTGCCATCATAGAAAAGAAATCATACATATTCATGACATCTGTAAGATGAAAATAATCTGTCAAGAATGAGAGATTTGTATCTCCAGCCACCCTTGATTTACTATTTTTTGCTACATTAAGCCAGACAAATTCATTCGTGAAAAGATCGATTCCCAACAGATATGCAAAGGTACTCTCACAATTCATAAGATATGCTGATTTTACTGTCTTAGGTTCATATACTTGTCCACTATCATCCCAATCTCTCAGCATATACCCCGCCTTACAAAAGCATTCATTAAAGTTTTTCCCAGAATAAACGTTATCGCAAAAAATCAAATATCGATATTCAGAATACTGTGCCTTGAATTCCGGAAGATTGATATCAAAGTATTCAGAACCTCCCAGATAACCGCTTGTTTCATCACCAGAATAGGTAATTGCTCCTGACTGGTGTCTCGACATCGTTCTCCAGGAAAATTCTCTCCGATTACCATCTTCTGTAAGTGCAAATACCGAAAGATCAATATCGTTCACCTTCTCCCAATAGGTAAATGCCCTTAGCTTTTTCCCCTCATCTATTGGAATCCTGCTGCCTTTAGAAAGAACACCCAATCCTCCTTGCGAAGTATTTTCTGCTAATGGAAGTGTATAATTTTTCATGGAAGGTTCAATATATACCTTTCCAAGTCGATTTCTAAGTTTCTCAGAAAGTTTTGAACGAATCATTTTCCCAATTTCTTTTACCTGCTCTTCTGTAAGCCTGCTTTGACATTTCTTACTCTCCTCTGGTGTTTCATAATGAACCTTCATGAGATTATGCTGTGTAAACTTGAAAATACGTCCGTCCTTTCTCTGCACTCCTTCATATCTAAACAATAATTGCAGCAAAATCAATGTACTGCAATCCTTTGGGAATTCTGAAAGGAATGTTTGCTCATCTTCTCGATCCATACGGCTGATAATGTAATCCATATTTCGAAGCAATGCAGATGTTCCTTTCTTTTCCCGCAATAATTCTGCTGCTTGCTGACATCTGTTTTCCTGCATCAGCTTTTCAAACTCACTGTATACAGACTCATTGCCTTTCGTTCTCATGGCATGTACAAATATTTCCGCCTCTTCGTTTTTCGGCTGATAATGAATATGATGTAAGAACCCATTCCATAGCTGCTTCTTTTCATAACATGTACAAATATCGCACCTGTCACCTCGAAACATTCTGTCCAATAGTGCCGTTAAGAATTTTCTATCCTGATTTTTTAAATTCAGTTTTTTCGGATTATCATTGTGATAAGACCGATAGTTTAATTCATCTACTATTTTCATAACATCCGACAGATTCAAACTGTCTGCCAGTGAAAGATTTTTCGTGTCAATTAAAAGTCTTACACAGGTATTCTTTGATACAATATCCGGAATATTTTCAAGATGGTCACGAATAAATGTAAGTACAAGCGTATACTGCCTCTCACTCAATGGTCGCGAACCTGACAATAAATCCTTCACAATCACTCGTACCGTTTCTTCTGCTTCTTCTTCCGTTTGTATCACAAATTCCTGTACTTCTGTCTCTTCCTGAAAAGCCGCACGTTCAAAATCTTTTTCAAACATAGACTGCCCCGGCTCTTCAAAATTGCCAAGCCCGTACGTATTAAAATAATGTGCAAGCTGATCAAATAATAATTCCTCTGTAGAAAGATTTCGGACACTCTGAGGGAATCCTCTATAAAACGGTTTCGGAACATTTTCTCCAAATCTTTTTGATAGTTCTTTTACCATTCCGCAATGTACAAGCTCCCTACCCTTTGTAATTTTTACGCCAAAGAAATGTGCCATTGCAAACAAAGTTTCAAAAACATGCTTTTCTTCTGTCTCTCCATCACTGACAAGAATATGCTTTTCAAACAAATAGTCTTTGTATATTTCTTTCATGCCCGCACCTCTTTCTACTACTATACTTTAATCAATGCCGACTGATCTTGCCACTCAAATACACCTAATTTGAAGTAAGTAACAATAGCTGTCGGCATCCTTTTGGCGATATTATCGGATTAAATCTGTGCTCTACCAACTGAGCTACAGAACTTTTAAAGTTCTGGTGGGAGTCGAACCCACGACAACAAACTCCCAAAGAAGTAAATCCGATTAGCTGCCAAATTCTTTCTACTTATGCTTTTAAGATAAAACCTTTTCTGTTTCTTATATAACGTTTAGTATTAAAATAATAGTCATCTGCATCCTTTGCAAATACCATAATACTGTCATAAATAATATAGATATGAGGCGATATTCCGGGTTCCACCATAATTCTTTTATATCTATCTCTGTTTTCTCTATCGGTAACCATGCCAACACACTATCAAATTCTAAAACTCCTCCTCGACTTTGTCTGAAACTTCCAGGTATTTTCCCGTGATCAGTACTCCATAACCCTGTGTCCCAACAACCAGCACTTAGATGCCCATCTTTTTCAACAATCAAACAAACCTCAAAATCATGTGGAAGCCTGTCTTTTGTATAATTAAAGCCTTTCAGCGTTACTTCTCCTGGCTTATTTGATATAGCAAATACTTCATTTGTACCCATAATTATTTCTCCATCTTTAATATAGCTCAAATCAGATTCAACGAATTATCCCAAAAACAGATTTTATATTTCTTCAATCTCAACATAAAACTTTTCAAATTCATCTAGCATCCTATCGATTTTTGCGCGCTCATACCACCCCTGTGATTTCCAAAACTGTAAAATCTCTGTGAATTCATCTTCTTTTTTGTCGATAAATCCTCCACATCGCTGACCATTGTAATATACCTTATCATTTTCTCTTGCTGTCATACAGGCAGTATCACGCCCCAATCTTGAGCATTCTTTACAATACAGCTCTTTTTTTCTTGGTAAAAAATGGCAATTGTCTTTGCAATTAATAGGAAAATACGAAGATACTCTTGAGCAAAATGCATCCCCTGTTTCTTCTGTGTTACCAATATTGATTTTAAACTTACATTTTCCACATTTCATACGTTTTTTCCCCTATGTTTTCTTCATTTCTTTTAACGCTATTCATGTTATGTACACATTGATTCCTTTTCATAGATCATCTTAATAACGGAACATATGTTAATTTCCTTATCTTCATCCACAAATCCCTGCATTACTAAAATCGGACCATCTTCTGGATTATCTCTGTGAAAGCCTATCTTTTTCAACAGTTCTACGGCAGATGTATTCTCTGCAAGTGTTGTTGCATACAATCTATCTACCATGATCTGATTATGATCCACTGACACTCCTTCTCCAAATATTGTTTTTATTACTGCCTTACAAGCCTCTTCACAATATCCATTTTTTCTATAATTTTTACCTATATAGAATTCTATTTCATAATCTCCATTCAGTTCACGATGAAATCCTACATAACCAATAAATTCTTCTATAGAATCTTTTGAAAAAATGGAATAGATACATTCTTCATGCCCAGTCTTTTCAAAATACGTTGCAAACTTAGATAGGTTTTTCTCCGAAAATTCTACTCCGCAAAATTCTTGAAAATTACCATCTTCTCGTAGCATTTTCAAAAATGGTTTGGAGTCCCGTTTATTGACTCCTGGTAATAATTTTAATCTTTTTGTTTCGTTTTCTCTTCCTGTATTCATAACTAATCACCATTTATCCTAAATTCACATATTTGTCATTACATATATCTTCTACGGAAAACACTGGTAATCTTCCATGATATATGTCATATAATACGTCTTCTGAAATCTGTATATAACGTTTTCCCACTGGTGTATCTACTTTTTGCATATAATCTATTACAATAGAATTTTTCATTTTATCATTGATCTTCCCACAGATAGTACAATAACTGTTGAGCGATATGTGAATTTTGTTTTCTTCCCATTTCCATTTATATTTAATTAGACATTCTTCATATTGATGCTTGTGTTTTGACTTCTTATTGGCTTTAGATATATCATTTTTTCGTTTAAGATATTTGGGTATTTCTAAATCCAAACTAAGTTTTCGCTCCAATTCTTCTCACCTTCCTCTGCACCAATCCAACTATAATAAAAAACAGAAACGTCTTTTAAAATTGAACTCTCAAATATACCCTCGGTCACCCGAGGACCCCAAAAATACCTTTGCAGCTACAAATGTTAGCACAGAATATCTTGTCGAGGTATCCCTCTTGTCTTATCCGTCGATAAGCCTTATACTCTGTGGACCCTGCATATAGATTTCTCTACTGCAGGCAGAATCCTTACTGATGTAGACCTGTCTAGCTTTCACCAGCCACAAGCCTGGTCGCCGTTGCGATATCTTGCCTTTAGCTACTCACTTGTGATTTGATTCCATATATGCTTTTCACATATATCCGGGCGTTCATGCAGCAGCGCCCATGCGGCTTGATGTGTTATCGGTTTCGGCTGTGTAAAATCATCACCTTTCGGGTGAGGCATCAACCGTTCTTCCTCTGCATCGAGGCTGCCTATCGAAACATCAACAAATCGTTCACAAATGTATTACTACACTCAACCATCCGTTAAGATGATTTTCAGTCTGCAACGATATTTTCAAAGTGCCATGACCGAATAAAAAACTCTTGGTGTCAACTAACACCATCCTTGCATCTCCGCTCGGGTGAACTCTAACAGGTTCTCCTCTTGAAATAACCTCTGTATTTGCTCATTCATTCCTCTTACGACTATGCGCCCAATCTCTACTGGCGATAGAGTTGTGATGGGCATGGCATATTTGAAAGTTCAATCATTTTTTTGTTATCTCTCCAACCTAATTGCTCCCTTCATGATTTTATAAACAGCATCAGCTTTTTATCTGTGACTGATTATATCGTTTTGAACATTCTATAAATCAGCACATCTAATGCTTTTCAGGTTTATTTTATGCTCCTACCAGAATCCATTATTGGATTTTTCTACACTTTCCACAAAATTCATCCGGTACACAGGCTTTATCGTCAATATAAATATCACAGAAAATCTTACGTGAATTATTTCCATAATAATCAATCACTTCAGGCACATTATCATTCACTGCATCTGAATCAATAATATCGCCAACATATGTTGTTAAATCTGTAAAATCAAAATCTCTTAACTTCCCAATATCTCCATCTAAGACATCTCTCACAAAATTTTTAAGAATTTCTATACTTTTCTTATAATCATTAGTACTTTCGTAATCTCTTTTATTCATATTTTTTATCCTTCCTTTCGCTTCGCTCAAGACACAAACAAGTTATAAAAATCTTGTACCTCTATTTTTTGCTTTATAGTTTTTTCAATAACTTCTAGCAAGTCACATATTCAATCATCCCATCAATTGGATAAACTTATACTGGATATACTTATGAAAATCCAAATAACTAATCTCTGGTCCATGTTCAAATATAATAGAATATTCTTTAATCGTAAAACTATCAAAACTGCACTCAGGGTAATATTCAAGTAGTCTATGAAAATCATACTCTTTCCTGTCTGCTGTCGTTTCTATCACCAAGCAGTACTCCTTGGTATGATAGGCTGAAATGAATTTGATTGGTTTTATGTCCGGGGAATTTTCTTCCGGTCTCTTTAATCTCCAGACGAATCTATCATCATGAACCCCCACAGGTAAATTCTTGCTGTCGTCTCGACGATATGCATTCCTGTCCAGACAAATATCCACAACTTCGCCTTCGTAGGGATACAAACAGCAAAAAGGAACCTCTATTGTTAACCCATTTTCCTTATTTATGGCTATAAAAACCAAATCTTTAACTAAAATATCACTTGTTGCATCATATACTTCTGAATTCAATATATATCCACTCCTCTCGCTATTTCTGATAAAACACTGAATTAATAATGCATATGCATCATCTTGCATATATTGGATTAAGGATCGGTCTGCTATCACATCACCAGACACCCTTCGAAAATATTATCCTAAAAGATACGCTCGCAGTTCTTGTTCCGCAAATTGGTCTATTTTTTTATCCAACTCCTGGAGTCTTTCTAAGAAATGACTCATCAGCTTATTAAATGCTGCATCTGTCTTGATGTTCATCACTCCATTTTCATATTCTGCTTCTTCCTTGGTAAAATCTGGATACTCCGCTTCAAACACATATTCCTCAACGACATTGTCCATAAACTGCAATATCGTATTAAATATTGTATCCGGAAGAACCAGTTGCTTTCTTTCTATCACAGCTCGGATTCTGTAGTATTCATCTTCATTCTCTATATTCATCTCACTAACAAAATTTTTTAAAACTTCGTAAATCTCCATAATCTGCTGTTTCTGAAATTCACTTACTGTATCCATTCTCTTGTCCTCCGTTTTCTCTTCCTCTATGTTTATCTTCTTTTGCAAAGCATCAGGATATCCCAAATAATCCTCCAATTCTTTCAAAAGCTCTGGGGTTCTAGGATCAGGTCCACTGGATTTATCTCTCTGCCAATATTTAACTGTGTCCGGTGATACATGCAGTGCTTCACCTATCCGCACATATAACTGTTGTTTAGAAGATATCCTGTCTCCATTAAGCTCCTTTTTCTCTACTATGCTTTTCAATATTTCTCTGAATTTCCAGTTGTCAAAAACTACCATTTCGTTATCCTCTCTTTCTTGATTCTGATTCTATTATATTCTACTTGTAAGCTTTCAGCGGAGGAGCAAAAAGAGGAGCAAATTCTCCCCTTTGATATCAACCTCTTGAATTTGGCGAATCCCATCCGCTATGTTATATCTGTGATTTCGTCATGGCACAATCTAAATAAAAACCGCACTTTGGTAAGTCTGATATCGTACCATAGGCCCTTGCCGGAATTGCCGCCACGTTATCTCTCATGACGAGCACCTATTTCCGCCTCCAGCTTTATTCTGCATGGAAAGATATAATCGGAGTTTATTGTGCCTGGCACCAATAGTATTTGGGATTTCCATAAGCTTCAGAACAATCTGATAACCAGTTCATATTCTCCATGAATATCTGAAACAACAAAAGTAACTATGTCGGTCATCCCCCTTCGTTTCTAAAAATCTTTCCTAAGCCTTAATGTAATCCCTGAAAAGTATCGCCTCAACCGCAGGTGTTCTAGATGCAAATTCAGCTCTCTCAATACCATTGGTGATCAATAACCTTTCCCATATTTTTTCATAATGTTCAAAATCAAACTTTTGATCATCCAGTATTACGAATTCTTCAATTTCCGGATGTGATTCAAGGTACTCTTTTACGCCCTGTCCTCTTTTCCGCTCTTTATCAATGGTATGATCCGATATTTTCAATCCACACTGCTCGAGTTTTGATACAAGATATCTGTAATCGTCATGATTTCTATCCAGCACTTTCCAATCAGATGAAAGTACAATGTCACCACCTCCACATTTTTCAATAGCATTTGCAAGGACTTTAACTCTTGCATCGTCTATTCCTGTGTATCCATAAGGTGTTCGTTTAACGGTTGTTCTTGTGTTCAAGACACCATCAATATCAAGAAATACTACAAACCTCATTTGACATCCTCCAATAATCTTTTGTCTTTTATTCATCACAAATAGGCCACAATAATTTCCACTCCTCATTTTCCGCATGTTCTGGTTTATGTATGTTTTCTCCTTCCATAAAACAGATTTCATTTCTCTTTTCACAATATTGAATACCATTCATATCTGTTGTCCAAAGATCGTTTTCGCTGTCATTTACTAAACAGACATTCTTCGGGATCTTATTCTTCACAATAATTGCTTCTAATAATTCAAAAGTCATATATTTCTCCATTTCTAATCAAAATCATTCCTATTCATTTCTTAATGTGTATATCTTATCTGATTTCTTTAAGGCATGCCTGAAAACTTAAAATTTTCAATCTTTTTCCGTAGGAACTATAATATCTTTCTTCGTATAACATCCCCAACCAATTGCATTATTCCTATCTGCTATACGTTTCTTTGCCTCTTCCAGCATCTGGCATGAACAGAAAAATCTGCCTGGATTAAAAAATGTTACCGGCTCATCGCCTCCATCCGGTGGTGGATACGATAGAGGTTCACTTAGATCACTATACTGGTTATAAAAAATATTATATGCTTCTATTCCCATTCCCCACTTTCCAGATTCTTCATCAAAAGATAACTGTCCGTCCTGCTGGTATAATATACTCCAAATAGATCCTGTGATACTTCCATTTTCATTACGCCTATATAAAGTAGTGTAACATCCTTCCGGTTTATATCGGTCTTTAGCACTTTCAAACAGAATGTATAAATCATTCCATTTCATATCATTCTCTGTCAGTCTTATTTTTTCATATGCCTTTTCTTTTTCCTCTCGTTCATTCTTCTCTCGCTCAATTATCTTTTCTGTTCTGGCATACACAATCCGAATCACCTTTTCTTCTGGAACTTCTAAAAGCGGCCATATAACCTTATTTACCGTAGGCATCATATGATAGTGTTTCTCTATGCTTTCCATGGCAGAAATCACTTTATCATATAAATCATTTCGAATATAAAGATGCACACCGATTCCCCAATAGTATTCTTTAAATCGTGATTCATCCCGAAACGGAACTATTTCATCAAGTTTAAACCAGTCATACTCAACCAAACCTCGTTGATCTGCTAAGTATTCTTCTCCGTCTTCTGTATACATAAGCAAGGTACCTGGCCCGCCTAACCCGGATGGATAAGAATATGCAAAACAAACTACACGGTTAAATAATTTTTCGTTAAGATTTTCAAATTGAAACATTGTCATGTTCACCTCACAAATACTTATATTTCAGAACTACTTTTTACAATGAAATCCGCCCATCGTATAAAATTTCCATATGATTCTAATTCTTTTCTTACTGAATAATTATTTGACGCATACTTCACAATAATGCCAAAATGGTCTGATGTTCATGCTCTCTATGAGCTGACGGTATTTATGCTCTCTTTCATCTTCCCTACGAATCCGTGTATCTTCTTCCGTCAGTTCCTGTCTTGCCTGTTTCACAATTTCTGACTTTATATCATCCATCCGAAGTATGATTTCATCATCGACCACCTCAAAGATTGCGTCAAATCCCTCCGCTGGATTCGGAAATTCCATCTGATTCTTTTGATTTTCATATACTTCTATGTTTTCTATATCCTCTCGTTTCTTGCTGTTCTCAATCCAACGTTCATTACTCGGATGCATCACATACACTTCTATTTTTACATCCATTTCGTTGCGTATTTCGTCAATATAAGCTATCCGCCGCTTTGCTTTAAAGAAGGTCTGTTCAGCTATTACATTATTGCCTTGCTTCAGTTCATTTATAATGTCATGAAGATGCTTCTCATTCGCTTTTTTAAGACAACGAAACTGTTCTTCAAATGTAATCAGCTCCTTGTTACCATGTTCATCGTAAACCTTTTGCTGATAATCATAAACATCAAGAACAACAGCCTTTTCGTTAGCCAAGTGATGTTCTATAAAATAAGTTTTCCCCGCTGCATTTGCACCAATCACAAAGGTTAATTTCTGCATATTGCTCCCCTCACATTTTCTATATCTGTCCTCCCTGTATCCGACAAAACAATCACCATTCTCTTATTCATGCAAGAATCATAACCTCTTTTTTCCAAAGCCTTTATAATATCCTTATCATTTTCGTCAAAATTGTCCTCCATACCTATACCGAAAACAAATTTATCATCATACTCATCAGGAATATCTCTTTTCCATTCATATAACCTGTACGACCAGTCCTCTCTGTTAACAACAGCAAAATTACGACCTATCTGTAAGTATGGTTTAATATCTTTGAATAAAAGAACCTCTTCTGCTTTTCTTTCTATATCACGTGGAGTTTTATGAAGAACAATCTCAATTGCAGGCTCAAAAGTGCACTCCTTTATTTTTATTGAACTATTCGTGTCATCCGAATTCTGGGGAGAAGTATATATATCCTTAGAAAATTCAACATCAATCATTCCTATTCCATACACATATAAATCCTTATATTTTTCAGCCGGAATATCCGAAATCATCAAATAATCGTGATAATATCCATCTTCAAAACATATTGATAATCTAGCGTTTCTTGCCAAATATTGTCTGATTTCCTTGAACTGAATTGCCATAATCATCTTCTCCTTTATTCTTTATCTCTGCTCTGTTTTTGCACAATTCTGCATTGGTCATAGGTCTGTGATGTGCTTGTACAAATGCCGCTGCTCGTTTTATCCCTTTCACCATTTGAATTTCCTGGTCTGAGTATTCACCATAATCTGTCACGATGTCTACGTGTTCCGGGTCTTTCAAAATCTCAACCAACACACTTTCGAATCTATGAACATGATCCATCTCACCATTATCCATGAAATGATAGATTAAACCTGTTCCAGCGAACTCCGATGCAATATAATTAATATCTCCACATTCAAATCCGTATCCTGTCTGCACACACCAACTACCGGAAGCATCATCTAGAACCGGAACATATTCACCAAGATATTTCTGTTCTAACAAGTCATCTGAACCGCCTGCATATTCAGGCTTATTTTCAGCATCCATCCTAATATTCTTTTTACGGTAAAGATTCGTTAGATAGTTGAGATACGCCATTCTTTCATCTTTTTCATTCAATGTCATACGCTCAATATATATTGGATTGATATGTTCATGTTCAAACTCGCCCTGATAAGCTACTCCGTCAAATTTAATATCTACACAAACCTGAACATCTGAATAATCCCCTCTTAGCTTTTTATAAAACTCATAATCCTTATCAAAATAACTGAGGATGATTCCTACTTTTTCACAAAACTCAGTTGTATTCCAGCCACCATAGAGACTTCTTACAATGTCACCATGTCTGAAATCATGCGGAATAAATACAAAATCAAAAAGTGATTCATTATAAGGCAATGCTCCTAATGCAGTATTACACTTTCTGTAATACTTCTTATCCTTTTTTATCTGAACTAACGCCTTTAATATTCTGTCTTTCAATGTGTCATCAGATATTTTTTCCTTAAAACTATTTAACCACTCTATTTTTTTCTCGTAGGAAATCATAATATGATTTGCAACAATCGTAGCTTTCTCCAAGTCCGTAAATTCATGATGAATGCTATGCAAATAAGCTCTTGTATCTTTTGATGGAATAAATTCATCAATAAAATTCTTTTCCATTTTGCCCTCCAAATAAATGCGACGCCAATCTTTTGGGATATACAATTGAACCCTCAAATATGCCCTCGGTCACCCGAAGACCTTGAAGATACCTTTACAGCTACAAATGTCAGCCCAGAACATCTTGTCGAGGTATCCCTCTCGTTTTGCCCGTCGGCAAAACTCATATTCTATGGACCCTACATATAAATTTCTTCACTGTAGGCAGAAATCCTTACTGATGTAGACCTGTCTAGCTTTCACCAGCCACAAGACCTCACTGTTGAATAAGCTTGCCTTTAGCTACTTGCTTGTGATTTGATTCTATATATGCTTTTCACATATATCCGGGCGTTCATGCAACAGTGCCCATGCGGTTTGATGGTATCTTAGGCATATCACATTCCTCAAGTGTTGTAATTAAACTTATAGTTAAATCCGTTTCGTTTAACTGCGATACTCTCTCTACTAGATTTATCTTTCTTCCTTATACTACTATCCTAGCACAAGAGCACGGGGATATAGCCCCGTGCTCTTATACTGAATATATTTTATCTAAGCTCTCGATTTCATTTCTAATTCTGTCTCGGATAGTTTCTGTCTCAACTTCTATGTCTCTTATATTTTCAATTGCCCATTTTACAATAAAATATGGACTTTTTATAACTAATATACGATCATAGGTTTCTTCCCCATTCAACATATAAAAATCATCTCCAAAAGTTCGATAAATCAAATTATAAGCTGTATTATTTTCTGATCCATCCTCATTTTTCTTATGAACTCTAATTACTATTTTTTCTGCTTCATCATAAAAAACCTGCTGATGTTCTACAATATATTTATATTTTTCTTCTTTGGTCATCTCTTTTCCATCAAAAGCTTCGCTTATATCTCTTGCATCTTCTTCCAGAACATTTATTTTTTTCATCATGTCGATAGGATAAAATCCAAGATTTTTCTTATGTCCATTGACAGCATCCTTACTCTTTGAATCCTGTAAACCTATTAACCAGTACATTCCGGTCATTTCTGTAACAAAATATGGTGAAACTATATATTCCCTGCCATCATGTATAACTTCAAATTTCCCTTTTGAATTATACTTATAGAGCTTAAAGGAAATCTTTTTTCTCTGTTTCTTTTCTAATACGTTATAGATATTACTTAACAAAATCCAAATATCTGGGATTTCCTGGTTTCCGGCTTTATATCTTCGCTGTCCTTCAAATAAAATGGATTCTTTTACACCATTTTTTTCAGTCAAATCATATAATGGATTACTTTTTATAACATTCTGTGCATATGAAGCACTTTCCATTATTTTAGATCCTGCACAATCACAAATAGCCTGAACTAATTTTTTCTTATCGTCAAGCGATAAATTATTCATTTCCATGATTTTCTGAATCAGTATCAATGCATATTCGGTATCTAATTTCTGTTCATACCAAATTCCCACGTCATCATCCTCTTTTTTATAACGCTCCTTTTTCCCAGTATTTTCTGTGAATTCTGTATCCATCTCAATAAGTCCGCTCGCATGTAATCCTACTATATTTTTTCTTATTGTATCTAATTTGCCCCTCTTTTTATTATCAGATAATTCTTGTCCATAAAATAGGTGCTCATATATTTGATGAATATTTACCGGATAATCTATGTTACTGTAATCCATCAGGTATTTAAGTATCGCTCTGCTATAATCAGTCTGCATTTTATGTTCCTCCTCGTAAACTTACGCAACTATCTGCTTTTTACATTTTTTCTTTCAAAATATCAACTATCTTATTCGTACGATACACAATCACTTCTTTTGATTTATCAAGATAATCATTCATAATTTCCAAATACTCCTGATCCTGATAATATTTTTCATCTTTCCGATTTTCATGCTCTGCTGTAATTAACAAGCGTCTCTCTAACGGAGTATTAAAAAGCAATTTCGGTTTATCATTTTCAAAATAATGATTTAAGAAAAATATTTCTTTCCACTGACTGATCTCCAGGAAGAAAGGATTATATTCTGGATTCTGCTGAAGCTGCATTTCAAACATATTCATCTTAATATCCCCATTTTTCACCTTGTTCTGATACTTTTCCACAGCAACCAAAAACCAGTCAAAATAGTCTCGCATTCCTTCGCAATAATCTGTATTATAATAACACCCCCTGGCTCCATTAATCCCGTATTGAACGCTACTTCTATTGGGAATCACTATAAAGTTACCTATTTGATGGTATAATCTTGAGAATTCTTTTATCTTGTTCCAAAGAATTATGTCTTTATCCGCTCCAAAAAATTTGGCACGATATCCAAATTCATTTTCCTTGCTTTCCTTACCAAATAAGGAGCCAAACGAATTTATTGTATCTCCACGGAAAGCATATGTTCCTTTTAAATCCCATACTCCCATTTTCTCAAAGGTCAAGTCATAAATGTCTCCCCATAAAATGATATAAATTGCTTGTACGATCAGGTACATATCTGGATCACCTATATTTCCAATGAACTTTGTAAGATTATCAAAACAAAATGTCCGCATTGCATCAATATCACCGTCTAATTCCTCGTCTACAAAACCTTTTAAAATCTTTAGTGCTTTTTTATAATCCCTTGTATTTTCATATTGATTTCTATTCATACTTCTTTGCTCTCCTTCTACTTACTCATGAATTCATGGTCTGTTGCAACCTTAATTACAAAATCATATTCCCACTCACCGCAAATATAAAATATAAGCGGTACACATACATCAGCTATTTGCTGAACACTAAAATTCAAGATATGGTTCATCGACTCTTGGAAATACATTTCCAAAAGTTCATATCTGATATGGCATCCATTAAATATATCTCCGTTATCTTCATCCAATATATATACATGGTTATAGAGCTTATCACAATCATACTTCAAATGCCTATTCAAATAATTAATCAGTCTTGCAGCTCTTATTGCTTCCTCTTCATTGTGTACAACAGGCTGACAATAGTACGACTGGCAATACAAATGCTCCTCTCTAAAACGAATACAGGTTTCTATGTGACCGCCTATAACTTCCGGAATACTGGCACATAAATATATCGTATCTAATGAATTCACATCTATAAGCTTTAATTCTTCATTAACAAACTTATATTCAATAGCATTTTTCTTGAAATAATCAAATACTTTCTTCTTTGCCTGTGACTTATTCATTTCATCACGCTCCTATAAATCTTTTATTTTCCCTTATTCAAGTTTTATTTAATATACCGTATCATAAAAGGTCGGGGATTTGTCCCCGACCTCTTTTTTTCTGGCATATTAATCTACTAAAATTTTGTGATACCGTTTTATTTCTTTTGGATTTCTCAAATATACCTCGCTTTCTTTTTACAGAATTTTGATTTAGTCAGTGTACTATTACTCCATATCCATCAGTTCTTCTTCGAGCTCTTCCTCGGACAGGTTGCTGTACATATCTTCAACGATATCCCAATACATGTCCCAGTCATTTTCATAATACTCCATAATAAATTTCTCCTTTCCTTTAACCCCTTCTCTTACTACCAAAAGTCCAACTATACGTTTTGCCGGAAACTTTTATATAACAGACAAAAAATGACTAGATTCACATCTAGCCATTTTTACGGGGTCTATATTTAATAGTGTTTGTTATATTATCCATTTTGGCGGGGTCTTTATTTAATAGTATTTTATATGCACTTTAAGCTTCCTTGCCCATGCCCCATATCCTTTATGATCCAATATTTAGATTTATCATAATCCTTTATCTGTTCCTCATCAATAATGCGAAATTCGAAATATTCCAGGAACTCCTGATTTATAGCCATTTTGACAAATTGCCATCCTTTCTCTTGACTATAAACTTCCATAATTGGTTTTTCGTCTGGATTTCCCCACACGCATTCAGGAAAATACCAGTTTTTTCGTTCTCTTTTGTAATCATCAAGACCATACCATCCCAAAAGTTTATCTCCATACAATAGTATAAATTTTTGTTCTTTCGGATGATATTCTCTGCTAAGAAGATACATTGCAATATTCTTCAACAATTTTTCCCTTGTTTTTTCCTGAAGCGAATGTATTTTTCCATCTTTCCCTGGTTTCATGCTGTATAAATAAGTAAATCGCTCTTTTTCTTTTTTTGCCGGAGTAACAGACCTGTCTTTTCGCAATACCATGTAACGTTCACGCAATGGTCCCCGGTTTATAGCATTCGCTATTACAGAGTCTAATGTTATATGGTCTTCTGCATAATCTTTCTCCATCAGACTCTCTCCCCATTGTTTTTCAATTGTATTCCACCTTTTCTCTTTTTTCGTCTTCTTGGCGCAATGAAACATCCAATATTGCTTTAGCCATCCGTCCGCTTCTGGATATTTTTCAAACCAATTTGAAATACTCTGCCTGTCAATCTGTAAACCAGATTCATCAAAATCAAATCCACACCAGCGTTGTAAAATAACTCGTGTATCGTTTAGCAGTTCATTATTGACCATGCCGTCAGAATTATAAATTTCATTCTGATGGCACTTAGAAAAAATGTAGCCTCTGGCAATTACAATAAGAATCCTTTCAATTCCAAACAGATTACCATCTTCACTGAAATTGTTTGTTAATAATTTCGGCTGGATTCTTGGTTTTTCTGATTCAGGAGCCTTTACATATGCTTCAAATTCTAATATTTCATTTAACATATATCGCCACCTGCCTTTATATAAGGATCAATATTATCCCATTCAAATGCCTCCCAGAAAAACCTTCTGGCTTTGTCCGAATTTTTTGTACTTTCATATAATGCAGGCACTTGATAAACAGAATCTAAATCTGAATTCTTTATGATTTCTCTAAGTTTATTCTTACATATTCCATAAATCTTATCCTCTACATTTGTTATATTATTTTCGTAAAATTCCAGAACCAGCTGTTCTAAACTTGCATCAAGTTCTTCACAGGGAATTGATATCTTTTCATTTTTTTTCAAATCTCTTCTTTTTATACTGTCAAATGTTTGAGATTTAGGTCCTTCAATCAGAGTAAGTATTAACCACAGTGTCTTATATCCCTGCTGATAAAAATGATATAACACTTCCCGTTCCTCTTCGTCAAGGCAGCTTTCATTAAATCCATTTCCGATAATCTGTTCTAAGGCTTTTCCCCTGTTGTCATACGGCTGTAACAGCCACTGCACTTCATTCATACGATCTTTCATATCTTTTATCGTATTATTCTCATCCACATACGGCCTGATTTTTCTTTTGATATTAGGGACTATCGTTCTTTCAATATGAATTGCATTTTTCTCATCATATATTTGGAACAAATTTGTCTGAAGATTCTCTGATGCATAGAACTTATCTTTCTTTTCATTTTTTAATAAGATTAAAAATGTTTGCACATAAAAGAAATAATACTCCAGCACCATCTTGCATTGCTTTTTAAACTTCTCAATTTTTTTCTTATCTTCCGATGATATCTTCCTCGGATAAGCAAAAAAACTAGAGGTATCTTTTATCTTTTCTTTCGATGACTGATATTTCTTTAGCTCGTTTTCAAAATAGACTGGTAATTCATTAATGTATGTACCTTTAGCCGGAATCTGGAATTTTGCTTTCTTCTTACAGCCCTTAGCTGAAATGCAAAGACTCTCTTTATCTCGTTCAACTGATAATTTTCTAAAATCGTAATTTTCTTCTCCTCGTAACTTCTCAAAATCTTTCAAAAAAACAAGATAGGGACTCTTTTCGATTTCTGTTTTCAATATAATATCCAAATTCGGATGCTGGCCATTCTTAGCTGCATCAATTTCTAATCCGGTCAATAACGTACATTTTTCACAAGATGGCTCTTTTGATTCAAACACAATTTCAGCTTGTTTATTGTTGATATACTCATCACTTTCTTCTTTTAAATTTCTTCCATACTCAACCTGTCCGATAGAAATGGCGGCATTTGATATCTGACCTATTCTATTAGAAAATGTATTTTCAATATGTCTGAATGGAACATACTTTTCCGGTACAATCTCCGGACTCTCCGAAGCTGGAATCTTAACAACCGAAATATTCTTTTCCCAATATTCTATTATTTTTCCATCTATTTTTCTCACGCCTTTTTCTTTTTGATACCCTCCAGACGCAACCGCATTCACAACATCCTGGTTAAACACTACACAAACTAAATCGCCATCAAAATCAGCCCCGCCTAAGCACAAAGGCGCAACTGAACCTCTTGGTACCATTACAATACCAGTCAATTTACCAAAATATTTATTGTATAATGCCAAATGTTCCTTAAATATCTCATACTCTCCCCATCCTATATATGTTTCCGCATCTGTGTCTATAAAACGCTGCATAATAATTTGCTCATTCCTTGACAGATGCGGACTCCTGAAAAACGCATAATATGAGTTATAATTCAGATGAAGTTCTTTATCTAATTCCCGGTAATCCTCCATCGGTAAATAAAAACGCCCATACAAATATCGTGGATAAAAACCCAAAATATCTTTCTTCTTTTCCAACAGACTTACAAGTAATGGCAACAAATCTCTGCATAAATATCTCGTCTGCCCTTCCACAAGTATTTTCCCTTTTGCTAATTTCGTCAGAAGACCCTTCCGTGTATTTTGTAACTGTTTTTTTATATACACATCCGTTTTCAGTTTCTGATTCTTAAACACCGCTTTCTTCCAATTAGGAATATCACTTGTCAAACCAATCTTATCTCTTTTACTGTAGTCGTTGCTAACATTATTATCGTTATTATTTCCCCATTCTTTAAGGAAATCTATTGGATTCTCTATATAATTACAATGATGGTTGATTACGTTTGAAAACTGTTTTTTCGAAAAATCCAATGTATTAATCATCTGATAACTTAAATGAGTAAATTTTGAATGTCCATACGGCAAATTTGTTCCTGATATATACAACGCATGCTCATACTTATTCATCGCATCACAATAAAACTCCATCGGATGTCCGTACTTATTGTCTTCTAAATTAGATAAATGCTTTATTAGCCATTTCAGCCCTTTAAACATGCTTTCCGTAATAAAAATGTGTGCCTTACTCAAATCACGCTTCTTACCAAAAACATCCTTATACCAATTCTCTTTACCATCCTTATGAATATTATATTCTTCCAGAAATTGATGGACATCGACCTCATGAAGCATTCCCTTCATAAACGGAAGTCTTATTTGAAAAGATGTTGCGCCCGTAGTTCCCAATGCCTCATTAATATAGGAAGCATATTCTGGAGAAATGAATCCTGCTCCGTCAAATGGAATATCTACTTCCAACAGTTCTTCCCTCTTGGTCTTCAAGAAAGTGCAATTTATCTTCTCTTTTGAGCCATCTTCTTCTACGTCCAATTTCGCTGTTGCAATCGTAATACCTTTGTCGTAGTAATAACCCGTTATCGGTTTTGAAGGATTCTTTTCATCCTTTCGCACATCATGTAAAACAACAATTGTATCCGCATCGATAATTAATTTCTTATGATTGATCCTTTTAGATGATGACAAATATAATCCCCTGTATGAATAATATTTACTTTCCTTCACCGGAATCTTTGAAAAGTCCATACCTAAATTCAGACGTGTATTCAACCCCGCATAATAATTTTCATCAATAAAAGAAATACGACTGTGTCTGCTCATATTTCCACTCTTATCAAATGCAATCATGTGAACTGGTTTTTCATGATTTTTAAAATAGATATCAAATCCGTTCTCCACAATATCTTTCGCATTTTCCAGATAATCTTCATGTCGCTCTTTTTGTCCCGGAAATGATGAAATCTCATCTAATGGGAAAAATATATCTCCAAAATCAACAATTACAAATTTATCAAATAACGTTGTATTTGTAATTTTAAATGGTTCGTCATTCAGCTGAGAGTTCCATGATTTTTCAATTTCCTTGAAAAATTGATGAAAGAGCGGGCAGTCTTCCATTTCATTTTCCTGTTGAACAACTAATTTATATAATGCACGATTCGCATATTTCAGCGTAAAACATTTCTGATCTTCCGTTATTTCTTTCGGAAAATATTTAAAAAATGCCTTGGCATCAACAGTGATTATTTTCTGCTTAATCTCTGACATAATTTACTCCTGTGTATTCGGCTAGATGCTTGGGATTTCGGCTACTGGTGGCTGATGCCAGTCAATAGAAGTAAGACCAGCTATTAATCGATCCCATTCTGCGGAAGCTTCTAAAAGTAATTGTGGACTTGGTGTAGTATTTTCTTTATACTCAGCATACATAGGTTGTAAATCAGCTATCTTTTTCACGTCTATGTTTTTTCCCTTCAAAACTAAATAATAAAATTCTAAACCATTAGTGTATAGAACCTTTTTAAACTTCTCGAGATGGCTGAGAAGTTGTGCTTTTTCCTTATAAGACAATTTTGCATCTTTTAATTCAATTTCAAAATCCCACTCATTTTCTGTTATTTCTATAGATGTCAAATTTAATCTTACATTTTCATTAATCGCTATTGTCTTGTTCTCATCTTCTTCTATTAAACAATTTAAGTTACCTACTGCTCGTTTTAAATCATCTATTTTATCTACATTTTTCTCCTCTAATTTCACACAATATGAACGGGTATTCTCTCTGTGTATATGGAATCCTCCCATTTTTCCCCAATTAATATATTCTGCATCAATACTAGCACTAGTAAGCACTTTTGTAATAGCTTTCTCTATTTGTTCATCAACCTCTTTTACATAGTCATTATTATCATCTATTTCTTTTCTATATTTTTCAATGTTATTATCATCTTTTTCGTTCAATATTTCTTTGATATTTTTACTAATATCTTTCTTATTAAAATAAAACTCTACATTATATTCAGTCGGCGTTAAAAACTTAACGATGTTATATTGCTTTTTAATCAAATTTATTTCTTTATTTTTTATCTCTGAACACCCCAAAATCTTATATTCTCCATATTTACGTTCTAATAGCACATGATCTGGAAATCCCTTTTTCTGACGTAACAGCTTTATTAATTCATTATCTTTTTTCTGCACAGCTTTATGAACATCTCGTATAGATACTCCTTGATACCATTCCTTGAGTATCTCTTTTTTTCTACACTCTGCCATCTGTAACAACATATAAATCCATGGATATAATTCCTCTTCCTGTCCATACTGTGCATCCATTAACTTTAATTCATTAAAATATTCCTGTACTCCAAATTCTATTTTCATCACTAATTCTCCTCGTATAATTGCTATTATTGACTTCCAATTTCTTTTTCTCTTATTATATCAATCTTTCACCCTCTATACATTATTTTTTTCAAATTCTATAATCAATCTAAAACGAATTGCCTATTTATCCGTGCCAAATAATACTATCACCTGCTCCATCTTGCTGCAAAGTTCTTCCTTTCCAAGAAACGCTGTCATGGACTCTTTCCGAACAGCCAACAATTTGTCCCCCATAAAATCCCAAATGTCAAGTTCTGTTTTCTCTTCATCTTCCGGAAGCTCATTATACATTTCCGTTCTTTCATATAACGCCAACACGTCCCAAAGCATCCCATAAATTTTTTTAATTGATGTTCTCGTTTCGTTTGTAATCATGTGTGCCTCCCTGTTTTGAATCTTTATCACTGTTTGTATATCTGGATTATAAAAAAATTTAGACAAACTTTGACCAAATCTTCTCATTTTCTGTATTATATAATAAAAAACGCCACATGATATGACGTTTTTTATTTCACTCATCAAACACCCTAGTAAAACTCCTGTTCCTTGTGTGCATTATTTGAAATCTCGGCTGTATTGCATAAATCCTTAATAGGCATAATAATTGGCATGATAATCCACTCCCCCGCTACTCCACAATTACGGTAGCCTTAACACATAAACTCCACTGATTTTCCATATAAAATCTACGTCTACTTCATTAGTTCTCGCAAAAACAATTGATTCAACTCACTCCAATCTGGTGTATGACTATCATCCAGTAATCTCACTGCACTTTTGATACTCGGAATACTTTCATCAAGATATTCATTTATTTCCGAAATCCTGTTAATCAACTTTACTTCTGGTGAGTTCATTTTTAATTCCAGCAATTGATTCACTACATCGATTAATTCTACTGGCAACTCTGCTTTTAGCAATTCTGAAAACAACATGGGTGGAGGCGTACCCCACTCTAAAATCCATTGGCATGCCAGTACCGGGCGCAAAACGTAGAAATATTTTTTTGCTCTAACGAGATCACCTTTCAAATATTCCCGATAATTTCCTTCCGCCATACTAATATAATGATACAACGTCTTCTTTGATGAAAAATAATGCATCATCAAATCACGAAACTCGTCGGCAAATTCTGTTTTCTGATAAACAATTGATGAAGAAAACCACTCAAATAATGTTGGATTTGACTTATACAATAATCTTAATGTCTTTTGCAAATCCCATCCGTTGATATCCAAAACATCATCGATTGGTAGTTCAATCACATCTCTAATTGTATCCAGTCGCAGATAATCCTCTAGCCTTCTAATATAAATAAACCGCACATCATAGTCACTGTCTGGAGATGCAAATCCCCAAGCGCGGCTTCCCGATTCAACAGCCAAAAGTATTTTTATATTTTCCGCTTCTTCAATTCTACGAAGCTGCTCCTGTATCTTTTCTTTCATTTGTGTCACCCCTCTTTTTCCAAGGCACCTCACTATCAGAGGCTTTGAAATTATATACTGGTTTCATAATATCGATAATCTCTACAGAATCTCTGATTACATCAATGATATCCGCAAGCGATTTATATGCCATTGGTGCCTCATCTAATGTATCCGCATTCACCGAAGTAGAATAAATACCTTGCATGGATGCTTTGTATTCCTCTAAATCAATGGACTGTTTTGCTTTTGTTCTGGACATGATTCTACCAGCTCCATGTGGTGCTGAATTATTCCATTCCACATTTCCTTTGCCAACAGCAAGAACAGAACCATCTCTCATATTAATCGGAATCAATACTTTTTCACCAGAATGTGCGGCAATGGCACCCTTTCTAAGAATCATCTCATTGACATCTATATAATTATGAATGGTATGAAAAGCTTCTGTTCGCGTCATTTTGGTTCTTTCAATAATAATTTCCGCCATGCGCTCTCTACTCCTTCTTGCAAAGCGTTGGCAAATTTCAACATCATGCAGATAATCATCCATAAATGCCCCGTAAAGCCAGCAGATATCGTTTGGAGCATCCAACTCCTGGATTTCATAATTCTTTTTTAAGTACTTCAATGCCTCCTAGATTTCTGCCCTTCTCCCCTGCTCTTTGTAAGTACGAATAATCTCATCTCGTTTTTTAAAATACTCTTCTTTTCCCGCATGTAAATCAATCGCCAACTGTTGGTAAATCTCAGCTACCTGTTTTCCTAAATTCCTGCTTCCCGAATGAATGACCAGATAATGTGTACCATCCTTTGCCTGATCAACCTCGATAAAGTGGTTTCCTCCTCCCAGTGTTCCAAGTGATCTTTCCAATCTCTTTGCATCTTTCAAAGATCGATAACACTTAAGCTGCGTTAAATCAAAACGCTCCATTCTCCCTTCCCATACATTCATTCCTGAAGGAATATAATGACATGCTTCATCTATTTTTTCAAAATCTATTACCTGATCCTGCAGCTTTACAGTATACATTCCACAACCTATATCGACTCCTACAATATTAGGGCAAATCTTATCTGTGATTGTCATGGTCGTCCCAATTGTACAACCTTTTCCGGCATGGACATCCGGCATAATCCGCACCTTGCTTCCCCTTGTCAGATCATAATCACACATTCTTCTGATCTGCTCGATTGCTTCATCTTCAATCACCTTTGCATAGCAAATCGCTGTTGTAACTCTTCCATTTATTTCAAACATATCATTCACATCCTTTCTCATAATCCAAGTTTATCTCTTCTGATTCTTTTTATCATGGAAAAAAAGTTGCGAACTTTTACAGCCCACAACTTTTTTGATCTGACAATCTGTCCTTTATTAAATTAATAAATGCCACAGGTTTTACAACATGAAGCATTGGTCCAAACGAAAGAACACGAATTAAAATCTCTGTTTTGTCATAGTACAACATAACCTGATACTTTCGCTCATCTATTTTCTCGACTTGTTTTTCTAAATGTGCGAAGTGCATCAGAACACGTTCCAACGCATTACGCTCATCAATCAGTTCAAATATCACTTTACGTTGTCGTGGCTGATTTCTTTTCCCAACTTTTACACCTTGTTGATTCTCATACTTTTCACAAGAAATAATTCTACCAAGATTGATCGTATTTCTCAGTTTGCTTCCTGTTCCAATTAACCGGAATTTGTCGTCTTTCTCGGAATATTCCAGATATTCTGGAATCGTTCTGGTTGTTATTTGTTTTCCATGACGATTTATAATACTGATTTGTATCTGGTACTTATACTTGATCGCATCCAATATCAACCGAAAGTTCCGAATATATTCTGGATTCTCATACGGATCGCCATCTGAATACTTGTCAAATACATAAATGTCTTCTGGAAGAAATAATGGTTCGACATCTGAGAATACGATTGGCCGGTCCGTAAACAAACGTATTCTCGGATCTAATGCGATTGCATTAATCCAGCGTTTCTGCAAAATTGTGAGTGGCATCGTTGGCTTCTTTCTGAGAATAGTTGTTCCATCTTCTTTCAATAATTGCCAATGTGTCATTCCTAAAGACTCCTGAATATTCAATGTGCTTTCTTCAAATGCATAATCCTGAATGATTGCGTTGATTTCTCCAGTCGTAAGCGGATGCTCTACCGCTTCTGCCAAGATTTTTGCAACAGTTTGGAAATATGTACTGTAAATTTCATGAAACAGCATAATCATTCCTCCCCTTTCAATCCATACATTTCATACATCGCCTGCAAGTCTTCTTTAAACTGTTTTTCCAAAGCCTTATTGGAAATTGAAATATCTGTAATTCGACAAATAAATGTACGTATCCATGGAATCAATTCGCTTGCATCATAAACATCAGCAGAAAATCGACATGTATGCTCATCCATGTACTCCAACCGACCGATTCGTTTCTCCCTCTCTAATCGCTTTGGTATATGCTGTTCTCCATCATCATATTGAACTGTAAATTCAATATGTTCCATCCGATTTCCAGATCGACTGTCTGTAGCAACTCCCCACATATGTTGCTGCATTTCACTCAGTTTATCTCTTAATTCATCAAACCGATCTGCAATCTCTCCAATTTTAACAGTGACAATATTATCAAGACGATACGCTGTTATTCGTTTAAAATATGGGGTATAGGCCATCATATACTGTCTCCCACTCTGTACACTGATCATCACTCGAAGCGGAACAACATTCGTTTCCGTAATGCGATCTTTTTTACGATTAATCATCTCAACTGTTATATTTCTTTTTTCATGAATTGCTTTCAGTATCATGTACAAAGCCTCACTGTCCATTGCACTGGTTATGTAATGATGTTTGAATACAAAATGATCAGCAATATTATTTGTTTTATCTTCCAAAAATGATCCTATCACACCACATGGTGCGGTTTCTGAAAAAAAATCCAAAACATCTCTACTTGGCATTTCAAACTCTTCTGTACGACTGTATAGCATCGTCTTTCCACTCTTCCGTCTTACCATCAAGCCTTCTTTTACATATTCGTTGAGTTTTTTTCTGATCGTAGAGATGTCAAATACTCTTGCATGCTCAAACCCTGCCAGATATTCGTCCACCTGATATGCGACATCCCCAAGTGACAGTTCTTGTCCATTAGAAAGAATATCCATAACAATAAAATGAAGGGTAATATCTCCATCTGTAAAGCTCTTTGTCTTCCATGCCTTATAAAGTGGATTGTGTCTGGTTGCTCTGCTATCAATTGACAAAAATACATTCTTACCATCAGCGGTCTGATGAAACTTCATATAGTTACCAAGCCAGCTCTCTATCCGACGTTTCTCGTCATCATAAGATCTGGCACTTTTTTTCGTATAATCATCCCGGCTCTTGAAACCGTAGACATAAAAATCCCGCATGTAATCACGTATCTTGTTAAAATTTTTGATTAATTCGCTGTATGCCATGGTTTCGCCTCCTTAACTTTTCCCGGATCGTATTGATTTAAAATACTTTGGCACTATACCTTAGTGCGACAGCCCCTTAGGGTAAGGTTATTAGTTTTTTATGATAAGTTATTTTCATCAAACACCCCGGTAAAACTCCAGTTCTCACCCAGATCTTCAGATGTGAATACAAGACCTTCTGTCTCGCCACTCTGCGTCATCACATGGATCGTGTAATTCTCTCCATCCTGCTGTGGCATTTCCAGATACTGATAATCTGCAAGCGTGAGGCCATATTCCTGCATATGCGGCGGATATTCCGTCACCGTATCCATTGGAAGCTCTATCTCCTTCAGTGTCTTTCCACCGTCTTTTGTAACATAAATAGATGAATGTGTCTGTGATGCCCCGCTCAGACCGATGAAGCCAAACTGTTCGTCGAAGAATTGTATCCCTTCTCCTGCTCCGCCATTTCCGTCGAATGGGTCTTCATTTACTGTTGTCCAGTTATACCCACCATCTGACGTAGTTTTCAGTTTGTAATAACGTGTTCCAAGAGCCGCATCAACAACTGAAAGTTTCCAGCCTTTCTGTTCGTTTAAGAAGAATCGGACAACACCACTTCCGTCCGTATCAACCGTCCAGGTATTATTCTCTTTTCCCTGTTCTTTTGCCTGCGAATCTTTCTCTGCCTGCTCATTCTGACTAATTGTATCAGGACTGATATATTCTGGTTCCATCATATAACGCACCGGCGTCACAGATTCATCCTGCGGAAGATACAGAGACACTTCATATCCAAGTGCTTCTCCGCCGCTATCCAGCGCTGTAAAATCAGTCATACCGCTGACTGCTCCGTCACCATCCACATCTCCCGGAAGATAAACAAGACCTTCCGAAGAAGCGAAGGAGCGTTTTCCATAATACAGAATCTCATATTCCGGCGGATTATCTGCAAATGCATAATTCAGATTCCATTGTGCCACCTGCATCTTACAATCTGATTTTTCCAGAATGGTAAACATAGGGTCTAATTTCTTGTCATCATCATAATCTGCATTTGCGTAACCTGCAATCTGCACAACAATCTTATCACTTTTATCTATATCATAATCAATCAGATAGGTCTTATCTTTTCCCTTTTCATTCTGTCCGTAGAGATAGGCCGACACGCGGGTTATCGTTCCGTCTTTATCAAAGGACATCTCAAAACTATCTGTGATATATAACTCGTCCGGAAGTTTCAATTTCTTATTGATATCTTTTATCAGCCCTTCTGCGCCATCACGGAAGAAGTTGTTATGTTCATACTCTATTTTCTTTGTCTTAAACAGGCTGTCTACCTTCCAGGACAATGCGCCATTATAAGGAATCGCAGTATATACGATGTAAGAAATACATCCAACCGTAACTACAAGTAGAATCAAAAGTTCTGTACCAAACACTGTTTTCCTGAGTGCACCTTTCATTTTAAAAGGGTTTTCCTTTTCCGCGATCAGGCAGCCGATCCAGACGCAAAGACTGAGTACCAGAAAGATACCTAAAGCAAAAAATGCTAACTTCAGCTGTCTGATGCTTCCGTACTTGCAAAGTACACAGGTCACGAGCAAAAACAAAATGTAATAGAGAATACTAAGCTTGCCAAATATAAATTTCAGTTTTTTCATTCAATCACATCCTAATAATACTTCCAGGTCTACTATTTCTAAGTATTCTACTCAAAAAATTTTATATCGCTCATTTATTTTTACACTTTTTCTTGACCAAAATGTAAAAGCTTCATGATTTTTTCTATATTTTTCTGTGTCCAGGCGGTAATCTCGAGCACTGCATCCGGTATCTCCTGATCTCCGGAATCCGGATTATGCATCCAAATACATGGCATCTTAGCCGCCTTGGCAGCCTTTCCTCCATTCGTTGAATCTTCGATTACAATACACTCGTCTACCGGTACGCCCAGCTGTTTCGCTGCAAAGAGAAATGTATCCGGTGCCGGCTTTGGATTCTTCACTTCATCTCCACTTGTCACGACATCGAAATAATTCATCAGATCCAGCGTTTCCAGTGTCTCTGTGATTACAGGTTTTGGAGAAGAAGAGGCCACGGCCAGGCGATACCCCGCATCTTTCAGACAGCAAAGCATCTGCCCTACTCCCGGCATCTCAGGGAATCCGTCTCTTGCAATAATTTCATCCTTCTTTTCTTTCATAATCTGATTCATAACTTCAAGACTTTCAAATGTGATTCCATAATTTTCTTTGATCAGATTCATGAAATGGAGTCTTGTAGATCC
>OLPY01000521.1_pt1 | contig 32672 bp, 29 predicted proteins | sample 1672481 | NCBI WGS metagenome assembly OLPY01 (sample SAMEA3136691, study PRJEB25190) | human gut metagenome | biome: human gut; feature: human-associated habitat; material: faeces | place: Austria | collected 2013 | reverse complement strand
AGCGGGACGGCGCCTGGTCGCTCCAAACCAAACCCATGTACAAGGAATACTTCTTCGTCGCCACGCGCGATGCCGCCCTGCTCGATAAGGCTTTGGCCCATTTGAGCTTTGGCTGCCGCATTGCCGGCAGCAGGGAGCGGGCCTATGCACCCATGCCGGACGATGCGCAGGACTGGTACCGCAGCGTACTCGACGACGACGGCGTGGTGCGCAATAGCGTAGCCCGCATAGAAGACGGCGTGCTGCACATAGAGCAGGGGCCCTTGGTGGGTCAAGAGGCCCGTGTAAAGAAGATCGACCGTCATAAGCGCTGGTGCCTGGTAGACGTGGGCGAAGGCGACTCCGCATTTAGGGAGCTGCTTCCGTTGGACGTGCCCAGTAAGACGTAAGGGGACGTCGCACTGGCAATTCATTCGCTTTTTGAATTCATCGATTGGGGGACCCCTGGGGACAGGGACGTGGATTTGAACTTGACTAGTAAAGAAGTGATAGGGCAAAACGCGCCGGTGGGGGCTGCGCTTGTTGCCCAGGCAATGGACCGGCACAACGGCGCCGGGCGCTACAAGGCCATGCAATCAATTAAAGATTGGGACCGCACGCGTTTGGCCTACCGCACCGTCAAGCGCGCCTTCGACATCGTGTTCAGTGGCTGCGTGCTGGCCGTCATCGCCATTCCGAGCCTGGTGCTCGCCGCGGCCATCCGCCTGGAGAGCGAGGGCAACCCGTTCTACAGCCAGATCCGCGTGGGCCAGACCAACCGCGACGGCAGCCTGTCAACCTTCCGCATGTGGAAGTTCCGCTCCATGTATAAAGACGCCGACGAGCGCCTCGCCGAGCTCAAGGGACAGAACGAGATCGCCGGCGCCATGTTCAAGATGAGGGACGACCCCCGCGTCACCAAGATCGGCAAGTTCATCCGCAAGCACTCCATCGACGAGTTCCCGCAGTTCCTGAACGTGTTCCTGGGCCAGATGTCCGTGGTGGGCCCGCGCCCGCCGCTGCCGAATGAGGTGGCCGAGTACACAGAATTCGACCTGCAGCGCCTGGCCGTGAAGCCCGGGATCACCGGCTGGTGGCAGGTGACGGACCGCAACGACACCGACTTCGACGGCATGGTCCGACGCGACCTGGAGTACATCGCCAAACGCGGCGTGGTCACCGATTTAAAGATTGTTCTCCTCACAGTCGTTGAGGTCTTTACCGGTGGCGGTGCTTGCTAGATGACTGAACCGATTAGGGTAGCCCAGGTTGTTGGCAAGATGGTTGGTGGCGGCGTCGAAGCTGTCGTTATGAATTACTATCGTCACATCGATCGCGGTAAAGTGCAGTTTGACTTTCTTGTTGATTCCGATTCGACGCTTGTTCCCCGTGACGAGATCGAATCGCTCGGTGGCAGGGTCTTTGAGATACCGCCCTATCAGCATGTAGCTGAATACCAGCGAGAGCTTCAGCGTCTCTTTAAGCAAGAGGGCTGGAAGATTGTCCATAGTCACATCAACGCGCTTTCGGTCTTTCCTCTTCGTGCTGCGAAGAAGGCGGGTGTCCCCGTGCGTATCGCCCATAGCCACTCTACGAGTGGTAGGGGTGAGTATGCCAAGAATGCCCTGAAGGCCGTGCTGAAAACGCAATCAAACCGGTATCCGACTCACCGTTTTGCATGTAGTAAATTCGCTGGTGAATGGTTATTTGGATCGAGTTCTCAATTTGTAGTCATGCGTAATGCTGTCGACTTGTCTGTTTTCGCGCCAGATGATGAGGATCGCCTAAGGACGCGGCGATCGCTTGGTGTTGCTGATGGACAGCTTCTAATTGGGCACATTGGTCGTTTTACAGAGCAGAAGAATCACTCATATTTGCTTAATATATTCGATCAGGTTTTAAAGATTCGTAATGATGCAGTTTTAGTTTTGGTTGGTTCTGGTCCGTTGGTTGAACAGATAAAGGACCAAGCTGATTGTCTGGGGATTAGCCATTCTGTTCGGTTTTTGGGCACTAGAAGCGACGCAGCATCTTTATATCGAGCATTTGATGTTTTCTGCCTGCCGAGCCTGTATGAAGGCCTCCCAATGGTCGGAGTTGAATGCCAGGCATCGCATACACCCATTCTTGCGTCTGATACCGTTACCTCTGAGACCGCTGTTACATCCATGATGCAATTTGAATCACTTTCTAGCTCCTGTATAAAGTGGGCCGAAAGACTTATTGAGTTGAGCACAGAGGTCTTCGCGCCTGGCGACGATGCCGGTTTGCAGGTATTTGAAATTAATGCTGCGGCCAGAGTGTTATTGGATTGTTATATGACCTATTTAGGTTCTGTTGATTAAGGGGATAGCTTGACTATTACATGTTCTAAGCGAGTCGCAGTCGCGTCGTGTCATGACAAAATCAACTTTGGCAGCGTTCTTCAGGCGTACGCGACCCAGCGTGCCCTTGAGGAGCTGGGAGTTGAAGTCAATACTATTGATAAACGTGGCCTGGGTCATGCTATTTCTGAAGGACGCAATGATTACTATCTTGAGCATCTATTTGATGTAGATCTTTATCGTGCAAAGCTGGGTTTTGTAAAGCATCGCATCAAGCAGAAGCTTGATGCTGACTTTGGAAAGAAAATGGCAAAGAGGAAAAGTGCATTTTCATCTTTCGAGTCAACACATTTTAGTTTTACTCCTCAAGCCGCTTCGTTTGAAGAACTTGGGGCGCTTGTGGCTGATTATGACAGCGTTGTTGTTGGCAGCGATCAGCTTTGGCTGCCTGTTAACATTGCTGGTAGGTACTTTACACTATCTTTCGTGCAGCCTCCTGTCCGCAAGGTGTCTTATTCCACTAGTTTTGGAGTATCTTCCCTTTCTGAAAAATATCTTCGTAAAACAAAAGATTTTCTTTCCGATTTTTCGGCCATTTCTGTTCGCGAGGATACGGGAGCGGATTTGGTAGAGAAAGCTACGGGCGTCCGATGCTCTGTTGTATGCGACCCTACGATGCTGCTGGCTAGAGATCAGTGGGCAAGCCTTGCTTGTTCCTCTTCGATTGACGTTCCTGACGAGCCCTATGTTTTCTGCTATTTCATGGGTAAGAATGCATGGAATCGTGAATGTGCCCAAGAGCTTGCCAAGCAGCATAATTTGAAGATCGTCGCCATTGCTCATCCCGATGAATATGTTAAGGCTGATGACGATTACGCGGATTATTATCCTTGGGAAGCCGGTCCGGCTGAGTGGGTCAACTTGATTGCCCATGCTTCGTATGTCTGTACTGACTCTTTCCACGGAAGCGTTTTCTCAAATATTTTTGAGGTGCCTTTCTTCTCGTTCCGTCGCCACGAGAATATGGGTGCTCAGTCTACGAACTCACGTATTGATACATTGTTGCGTGTCCTTGGAAACTCCGATCGTATTTGCGAATCGAAGGATGCTTTCCGTGCCGCAATGGCAAATGAAATTGACTTTGTGTCAGTACGTCAACGACTTAATGTGTATAGGAATGAATCGGCCAATTGGCTTAAATCAGCTCTTGAGTTGTAGGGAACAGTATGATCTCCATCACGGACAAAAGTAAATGCTGCGGTTGCGCTGCCTGTGCTCAAAAATGTCCCAAGCAGTGCATATCAATGGAATATGACGCCGAGGGCTGCGAGTACCCCGTAGTCAATGCTGACCAGTGTATTGATTGCGGATTATGCGAAAAGGCTTGCCCAGTGCTTAATGTTGATAAGGACGAGCCTAAGTCCCAACGAGCCTTTCTAGTCCAGCATAATGATCAAAAGGTGCTTGCTGAAAGCACTTCTGGTGGAGCCTTCACTGCCCTTGCTCAGGCCGTGATTGCCAACGGCGGTATTGTGTTTGGTGCAGGTTATTTGCGCGGTGAACAGCTTGTGCGAGCCGAAGGAGCCCCTGGGCGACTTAAGGTCGGACATTTTTCTGTGGAAAGCGTTGATGAACTTTGGCGCTTCCGCAACAGTAAATATGTTCAGAGCGTTGTTGGCCCTGCGTATCCCGAGGTCAAACAACAACTAAAAACTGGACGTGAAGTTCTCTTTATTGGTACCCCTTGTCAATGCGAAGGCCTGCTTCGATTTTTGGGCGGCAAGCCGGCAAATTTACGCGTGGCAGACTTCGTCTGCCGCGCGAACCCCGCTCGCGCTGTGTTCGCGCGGCAGGTCGAATGGCTTGACGCAAAGGTTGGCGTAAAAGGTGAGACCGTTCTTTTTAGAGATAAATCACGGTTTGGCTATCGCTATTCAAATATGTGCGAGCTCGAAGGCGAGACTCTGTATGGTGAACGGCTGTACAGTGAAGGTGTCGAAACAGATCCTTACCTAAGGGCCTTTTTTGCTGATCTTTCAGATCGACCCATTTGTTACGAATGCCCGTTTAAAAAGCGTTATCGCGTTACTGATTTGACTTGCTGGGATTTCTTCGATGTTTATCGACTCTCGAAAGAGTTCGACGACAATCGGGGCGTCACTCGAGTTCTCATCCAAAGCGATGAGGGACAAGAATTGCTTGATCGAGCCTCAAGCTATGCCCGTATGAAGGAGATTGATGTTGAGGCTGCAGTAGAAGGTGTTCGTGAACTTACTAAGTCCGTGAAGCTGAATCCGCGTCGCGATGAATTCATGGCTGATGTGGCGAATCTGGATGGTGAGGAGCTTATGAATAAGTGGTTCCCCGATTCCGGAAAAGTAAAAGCCGAGCGCTTTGCTAGGCATACATGCGAAAAGCTTGGAATTTATGACCCGATGAAGCGTCTGGTTAAAAAAATCATCAAGAAGTAGCCTATTGTTCGAAAGGGAATTGATGATTCCTAAAGTTCTGCACTACATCTGGTTCGGTGGAAGTGAGCTTCCTGAACTTGAAAGAAAATGCATTGAGTCTTGGTCGAAGATCATGCCTGATTGGGAAATTCGTAGATGGGACGAAAGCAATTTCGATATAAATCAATGTGAATTTTGTCGTGAGGCATATGCCTCAAAAAAATGGGCGTTTGTCAGCGATTATGCGCGCTACAGAATACTGTATTCAGAGGGTGGAATCCTTCTCGATACAGATGTCGAAGTCCTGAAGCCTCTGGACGAGCTTTTAGATAATGAGGCTTTTGCGGGATTCATGAAGAATAATTTCTTCTTGAATCCCGGCCTCATCATGGGTTCTGAGGCCGGAAGCCATGTCATGAGCGATGTCGCAAAATTATATGAATCTATGAGATTTGAGATGCGAAAAGGCCGCAACTCTATGGATACCTCTCCGAGGGTGCTAACTGATTACCTGGAAGTGAGTTGTGCTCTTAAGAGAGATGGTTCATTTCAGCAGTTAAATGGTTTCACTGCATACCCTGCTACTTATTTTGATCCCCTAGACAGTCATAGTGGCAAGTTTGAAATTACTGATGATACATATTCTATTCACCATTATTCAGGCACCTGGTTGTCACCCGCTAAGAAGTTCCGTGTTGAAATGCGGAAAAAGCTTGCGCCAGTAATTGGACCCAAGCTGTCTTGGTTCATCTCCTCTGTTCTATCGGTACTTAGATTTGGAAGGAAGGCTTTTTAATGGTTTCGTCTGCCTTAGACCACAATAAGCCTAGGGTTTTAGTATCTGGCCTTTCAAATGGGCTGGGTGGAACCGAAATCGTTGTTGGTAGGTATATAAAGGCCCTCAGCTCATATGCTACGTTTGAATTTCTTGCTTCGTTTGAGGGACTTGGTGTTGCCGCAATTGAGGCCAAGCTTAACGGATTACCTTATGTCTGTTCATTTGGCGTTCCAGATGCGGCTGATATTTCTGATATATTTTTAAAATGCTCCTTTAATGTTGCCGAATGGATTGAAGCAATTATTTCTACGGGTCGTCCAAATAAGCTTGCGGGGGGCGTCTGTTTATGACGTCAACAAGCAAGCAAGTAAATTGCTGTCAATCTTCCTTGGTCGACAATCCTCTCGTGAGCGTGATTGTGCCGATGTATAACGCTGAAAAAACGATTCAAAAGACATTAAATAGTCTTCAGCGTCAGAGTGTGAGCAACATTGAAATAATTATTGTTGATGATGGGTCGACAGATCGTGGCGCTGAGCTAGTTATGGCTATTGCAGAGGGCGACAACCGGATTAAGCTGATTAGTCAAAACAATAGTGGTGTATGCGTGGCGCGTAATAGGGGTATCGATGAGGCCTCCGGTGATTGGGTGGCATTTGTTGATGCTGACGATATGCTGCCTATAAATGCAGTTAGGCTGTTGCTTGAATCCTCAGATGGCTGTAGCTTGGTTATCGGGGCTCTACTGAATGAGCATGGCGATTATTCGGGCAAGGCTATAAGCATCGACTGGAAAACAGCATGCTCTCTTAGCCTTGCATTTTGGGATAATGTTAATAAAGTTCCGTTTTCGAGCTTTACTAAAGGTGTTGTATTCCGAAGCGTTTGGGGAAAGATATTTAAGAAATCATTATTCCGGAATGGTTTTCTTAAATTTGAAGATGGCATTCGTTTCGGTGAAGACGCGTTGTTTATGGTAGATGCTTATCGTCTGGCTGAAAGTGTAAAAGTAGTGGACTCGGCGGTCTATTGCTATGTCAACAATAGTGATTCAGTAACGAGAAATACTGATATCTCGGCTATCGAGAGTGTTGATAATTTACTGGTAAAACTATATGAGCTATGTCACGTGAATCCGGATTTAAGCGAACTATATAAGCAATCTGCAGTCAGGGAAGTCTTATCTTTGATTCGTAATTGTGCACGTTTGGAATCGAATCAGCTTTTTAAGCCTGTCTCTAATATGGTCTGCCAGTCGTATTTCAGCTATTTAATGGAAGGCTTTGCTTCTCACCGCTATTCACGTCGATTTATCTCTGAAGTGAAAAATCGCATTACGATCCGTCTTCTTCTTGCGAGGCGTGTTATGGCTGCAATTGGCTTTACTAAGTTTGTTTATGGGGTACGTTAATTGAATTTGACTAATGTGGAAAGATCATGGACTGAGATTATACGAGCAAATGCCGGGGCTGTAATGTTCAGCTTTGCTTTGGCTTTATTTTCAGTTTCCTATTATATTGGATCAGTAAATGCTACCAATGTGTTTGGGATTTCTCTTGCGGTGCTTTCGCTGGTCCTTGAGTTGTTTGCCTTAGCGTTTCTACTGCTGAAGCTTTTACTACAAAAGACTTCTCATGTGAAAGTGCTAGTTGGCTTGCTGCTGATTTTAATTTGCGTCGGGTCGCTGAAATCAAATAAAGCCCCTCAGATTATTTGGTTGGCGCTGTTTTGCCTTTGCGCTGAAGACGTCCCTGAATACTACATCTCAAGGTCTATTCTTGTATCGTCCGTCTTTATGCTATTGATGGTTGTTGGTCTCAATAGTGTCGGTGCCATTCCTTCTGTATTAATGTCGCGCGGTAGCAATTTTGTACGAAATTCGATGGGCTTTGCCCATCCTAATAATTTTGGACAGCTTTTGTTTATTGCTTATTCTGCTTCTATTTTTGAGCTGAAAGGCAGAAGCGGTCTTGCGGGCATCTTCTGTTTCGCAATTGCTTTTTTCGTAGCTGATTCAAAAACTTCTGCAGCAGGCATTTTCGTAATGGCCTTGTATTCGGTTATTTCATTCAGAAGCCCCCGTTCAAAACCATATGGGTCCCTATTTACTTTTTTACCGCTTTTTCTGGCGATTATTAGTATAGCCCTGCCCTTTATGTGGTCCCATGGTGCCAATAAATGTCTTGTTCAGCTTGATAATTTAATGACCAATCGGATTTTTTATTCCGCCTATTATTTTGAAAACTACCCTCTGACTGTTTTTGGTAATGACTTAACGGCCATAGTTTCGCTGCCGTCTGCAACGGGTGGTTATTTAATACAAACAAGAGTCATGCTTGACAATGCATATTGTCGACTACTTATTCAATACGGTTTGATCCCATTTACCGCGTTTGTTGCTTTCTATTGCGTAGCGATAAATAAAGCGCGTATTTCGGCCCACGTGACATTCATGGGCTTGGTCTTGTATTCCCTAATGGGGTTTGTTGAATGCGGAATGTTATATCCAGCATGTAATTTCTTTATGCTTATGGCGCTGCCCGCCTTTTCAGATAAGGGGCCCTGTCAATCCAGGGTGCCATCAAAGGATGTTGTGGAGATGGCTAAATAATGGCAAAAATTAATACTACCAAGTCAGACATTATATGGAACTATGTAAGCACTGTTCTTTCAATGGGGAGCAGCTTCCTTCTTCTTCCGTTTCTGCTTGCTTACTTATCTAACGCCGAACTTGGTCTCTGGTACACTTTTGTTGCCATTGGGAATTTAACGCTGTTATTTGAATTTGGCTTTACACCAACTTTTGCGAGAAATATTGTCTATTGTCTTAGCGGTGCGCGTAGCATTAGCAAGAGCGGCTACGATTCATCTCAAGTTGGTGATTCTGTAGACTATGAGCTGCTTGGCAAATTGATTAAAACATCCCGGATTGTTTACGCGTTAATTTCTTGCGTTGTCCTGATGCTTACCGCTACAGTTGGAACTGCCTACATTTCTTCAATTTCAAGTGCTATTGATCCCTTTTCTTGTTGGACCGCATGGTTAATTTTTTGTTTTGATGTGTTTTTTAATCTATTCTTTTTTCATTATACGACCTGCCTGAGAGGGTTCGGGGATATTTCCGCTGAAAGCAGGGCAAAGTCTTATGGTCGCATTGGGCAGCTTGTGGTTTCTGCGTTTTTGCTGTTTATGGGTTTTGGCATCATTGGCGCTGCCATCGGTTATCTGTTTAATGACATTGTGCTGAGATTTTTTTGCGGTCGCTTTCTGGAGGTTCACTCAGAGGCGATAAAAAAAGCAAACGATGCTTGTACGGGTGTTTCTATTTCTGAAATAAAAGAAACGTTTATTTCAGTGGCTTATTTGGCGTGGAGGGACGGCGTTGTTCAACTTTGCTGCTATGCTTCCACTCAGTTGAGTTCGCTGCTCTGCTCCTATTTTCTTGGTGTGGAGGTTAACTCTCAGTATTCATTAATTATTCAAGTTGGCGGTGCAATTTACGGGTTTGCCAGCGCCTACGTTCGATCTTTTATTCCAATGTTTCAATCTGCTTATGCTGGTGGCGAAGTTCAGACTGCACGAAAAATTATTGAAAAAAGTCTGTCTCTATATTGGATTTTAATTGTTGTATGCACGATCGGTGTCTGGTTTGTCGGCTTCCCAGTCTTGTTCCTAGTTAAGAAAGGTTTTTCCCCCGACGGGCTTCTTTATTTCGCCTTGGTTGTTTATCTTGCGGTTTGGAACCATCATTCATTGTGTTGTAATTACATTATCAGTACGAATGAAATCCCCTATCTCCCGGCTTATATAGTTTCGGCTATTGCAGGTTTTGTATTGTCGTATGTCTTAATTTCCTTTACTGGCATGGGCGTCTGGTCGCTTGTGGTTGGTAATGGGGCCGCTCAGCTTGCATATAATAATTGGAAATGGCCTATATACCTTGCGCGTAAATTCTCTTCCCATTATTTTGCGTTGTTTAGAGCTGGTCTCATGCAGTGGTCCTGCGCATTGAAGAAATAAGTGTTAATCACTGCTTTAATGCGACTTATGATTTCGATCGCGCCGATAGTGCCGAGAAAGTGGTGTAGAGTCCGATCCGAAGTAAGTTGCATGGCGTTGGGGAGCAGAGCCTGCTCGGCAGATCACCATTTAGATGCAAGGCCTATAACCCGATCGCAAACCTCCAACGCAGCAGATCGATGCGTGACGATGATGACGGTATGACCGAGATTTCGCATGCGGTCCAGCATTTCTCGCTCGGTCTTGGGGTCGAGGGCCGATGTGCATACATCGAGCAGAAGCACGGGGGAGTCGGAGCAGACCGCACGCGCAACGGCAAGGCGCTGGTCCAGGTCCCCATACCAGTTGTCGTTGGTGTCGTCCCAGGTTAGGTCCATCTGGCACCATTTGCCGTCGATCTTTACGGCGTTCCAGGTGTGGCCGTTGCCGGTGATGCGGCCGTTGGCGATGCCCGCGGCGTCAAGGAGCTTGGAGTAGATGCGCTGGTAGCTCTCGCAGGTGCCCTGGTGGCGCGTGAGGCCGCTTTCGGCCGAGCACCAGTTGAGGCTGTGGTCGTACTCCAGCTGGTCGAGCGTCCAGTCGTGGAGCCACAGCGCCATGTCGTATTCCGAGCCGTTTGTTTCTTGCCTGCACAGGTCCACGGCGTCGTTGACGATCTGCGTGACGCTTGGGCGGGCGGCGTCGTTTACGGCCACCTCCGCCGTGGTGCGCAGGTAGTAGATCCCCTTGTCGTTTTGGGGGTCGTTTCTGTCGTTGTCCATAAAGTAGAAGTAGATGCGGTACGTGCCCGATGCCGTGAAGTCAAAGGTAAAGTCGTGGCCCGCGGTGCCCAGGCTGTAGTAGCTGGCCCATGCCGGGCGCGACGGGTCGCAGACGCTTTCCTGGCTGCCGCCGTCCCAATAGGTGGGCACGTCCATGCGCGCCTTGGCCTGGGACGAGCCGCTGGTCTGGGTTACGTGGAAGGTCGTCGCGGTGCCCGCTGGGGCGTCGTTCCACGAGACGGTGAAGGTGACGCCGTTTTGGGTTGCCGTGGCGGAGTGGGCGTAGGTGGTTTGTGACGTGGCGGGGTTCGCCTCGGTCGTGCCGTTGGCTTGGGCTCGGAGGGATGGGGCGGGGGCGCCGGTTGCGGCGGTGGTGTCGGGCGTGGCGGCGTCTGCGGTGTTGGCGGCGGTGGTGCCGTCAGTGCTTTCCGTGTTGACTGCGCTGGTGCCGGTGGATGTTGCGGTGCTGTCCTCCACGGTATCTGCTGGCGCATTTGTGTTAGTGCCGTTTTCAGCCTTGCCCGTGTCGCTGCTCGTGGCGTCGGCTTGCGCCTGCTGCTCGGCTGTTGCCCGAGGCTGCATAGCTTCTGCGATGGCCGCCATGGGCAACGTCGCGCTGACCATGGACGTGCACGCGATCGCGCAGATCAGGTAGTAAAGGGGTCGTTTCATAGCGGAGCCTCTCGGTGAGCAGCCAATAGGGTCCGAAGGCAGCTCCAGGCCAGCACTCCGCACATATTTTGCTGCGGTTTATTTTACGGGAACACCAGTCAACATCAGCGAACTTTCTGGGGAATGTTGGGATGGGGGGGTCTCGGCGGTGCCGTGCGTAGATGTCTTCGTCCTCGGCGATGTGTCCGTCGTTGAGGAGAGAGAAGCTGCCATGCTGAACAATGCCAATCCGCCCGTCTGCGCATCTAAGCTCCTGGATTATGCGCATCGAGATTTTCACGGTGTTGTCGGCGATATTGTTTTCGCGGACTGTGTGCATGCAGCAGATGAGCAGGCGCTTGTATCCGTAGAGGCGCACCAGCATTTTCGATGCGATCGCCGTAAAGACAATTGGGCGTGTATCAAGGAGCTGTTAACTGCATGAGCCGATTTCTTATAACCTGTTTAAACAAAGCAAGATTGGGGAATAAGGGATTCTGCCCATCGCGAATTGGCGATGGGGTACGCTACTGCTGTCAATATAGCAAACGACGAAATCGCAATTCCGACGTTCGCAACATTGACACCAGCGTTGCCTGCGGCTAGCTGGATAAGGGCTTCGATGGTCATAAGTACCAATTCCTCGCTTTCGTCTAGTATGGCATAGGCAATCATTGTTTTGGGTGGCCGCGAAAGCGTTGGACGCACTTGCTGCGCCTTTAATTAGCCTGTTCGGGGAGGGTTAGCCGCCGCTTGTTGATCCGGACAGGTTGATTTATTTGGGGGTATTTTGGCCGAGTTCGATATCACTCGTATTCCTCGATATAGTTCCAAAAGCTCATATGCCCACTTTGATCATAGGGTCTCTTTTGCCGAAGCTCAGACCAAGATCTTAGATTCGGAGTACGTTTCTCATCACGCGTTCTACCCTCTAATTTCCAACGAAATCATTGCTGTTCGGTATCGTGGAGGTAAGCGAAGTTGCAAGGTTCGCAATCTCGCTTATGCCTCGCATTTCGATCACCGCGTCTTCCAGTACTATTCTTATCTATGGTCGGACTTATATAACAAGAAGGCTATTGCCGAAGAGTTTAATGAGGTTGCCGTAGCGTACCGCTCTTCGCTTTCATCAGACAGCGTCGTAACTGCTGCCAGTAATATTTCCTCAGCTAAAAAGGCCTTCGACTATTTGCGCTATCAAGATTCGGCTTTTGTGCTTACGGGAGATTTCGAGAGCTTTTTCGACAACTTAAATCATGCCTATCTAATGAGGTCGTTGCGTTCGTTGTTTCCCGATGGATGTTTGCCGGACGATCACTATCAGGTCATTAAAAACATCCTCCGCTATTCGTGCTGGCCTATTGCTGATTTAGCGGCTCGACATGATTTGCCATGGCCGGCGGTCGAACCTGCTCGGGAGAAGATGATCAGCGAAGAAGCTATCGAACTTCGATTCAAAGCCATTCGCGAACTTAATAAGCTGGATGTTATTCTGCCTGAGGCAGAGTTTCTTGTAAACAAAAGTAAGGTCATCACCAGGCCGTGGAAGCGAACGGGTATTGGGCTGGGAATTCCTCAGGGTCTTGCTGCAAGTGGAGTGCTCGCTAACATCTATATGGCCGATATCGATATGAAAGTCAGACTTGCCGTTGAACGGGTTGGCGGCTTGTATCTCCGTTATTGCGACGACTTTATTGTTGCCGTTTCAAAGTCTGGCTTTGATGCACTTGTAGAAGCCATCAATCTAATGGCTGATGTCGATTCCGTTAAACTGCAACCTGAGAAAACCAAAGTGTTCCAGGTTGATGGCGACGGAGTTGCTCAGCTTGATTTTGAAAGCGTTCGTGCAGGTGAGGTTCTTTCGTATTCCGGTGCACATCCGGCGCAGAAAGTCAGTTTCCTGGGGTTTGACTTTGACGGGCGCATTGTAAGACTTCGACAGTCTACGGTTGGAAGGTATAACAAGCGTCTCCGTGAGGCGGCCACTGCGATTGCGCGTTCTAATCAGGGGGAGGGAAGGCACGCATCAAAAAAGCGCGTCTCCGCTCTGTATCAACATTATTCACCGCTCGGTATTAAGGGAAGAAGGTTATGCCCCTCGGGTGATGCGGGCCCTTCTGCATTTTCTCGCTATGGGAACTTTCTTTCCTACGTGGCAAGAGCCCAAAAGGCGTTTCCAAATGATCCGATTGCCCCTGATGAGGCTAAGATTTTCAGGAAGATAAAGCGCTTGAGTGCTCGGTAAACGATGGCTTTAGCGCTGGATTATCCATAGCCATAAATACTTAATTGATATCGGCCAATTCCGATTACCAGGTAATAACCGATGTGCCTTCTTCCCGTCGCGACGCGATGTCTCTGGAGCTCGTGCCCATTACATTAGAATGATATGACAAGAGACACTTCGTGTATCCAGTCACCGACGCTAACGCAGCCATTTTTTACGAGCACCAATTATCATCTAGAGAGATTTTTTGGCATGCTTGTCGTATTTCCTCATCGCCTTTTTGTAAGCCTTTGGATGATTGAGATAATAAGTTGCTTTAGCTTTTAATTCCTCTTGATCGGGCTCGTAGGGCAATGCGGCTCCGCATCGAGAGCAAAACCAGTTCGGCGTCCCGAACGGCGTGTAAAAGAGCGAATTAACTTGAAAGCTATTATCGCTACGAGGGATAAAATCCATATGTGGGCAGTAGCTCTGCGCTAACTTTCGGTGCCGTTTTTTGCGGCTTTCAATAAACTCGTTGATATCGAATTTAACGCCAAAATGTATGATTGCGATTATTGCAGGAGCGAGTATTACAACGAGAAAGAATGCCACTCCGCATTTCTCTATCAGTAATTTTGAAACAGAGTCGCTCAATTCTTACTCCTTTTGTTACGCAGATTGCGTCGAAAATGTTGGTGCTAGGGTGGCACCCTAGCACAGTTTAACGAAAGAACGGCCTTCGTCCTGGAATCTGAAATCACCACAGCAACAGGTTCAAGGAAAGGATGAAGACCGCTACGGAAACCTTACCAGGCCTGACGCCGGACATGCTCGCCATGCCCCGGTTCGAAGACAGCGCCATCGATATGCAGGAGTTGCTGCGCAGGTTCGCCGATTAGGTCGTGAACGCCGTGTTGGACGCCGAGACTGACCGAGTGTGCGGCGTCGGAGCGAACAATCGCGACGGCTACTGCGAGCGCAGCCTCGCCACCTGCGTCAGCACGCTGACGCCGCGCATCCCGAAGCTGCGTTCCGACAGCTTCTTCCCGGAGGACGTGATCGAGCGATGCCAGTTCGTCGGCTGTACCCTCGTGCCCGCCGTGGTCTAGATGTATGCCGCGGGCGCTAGCACCCGCAAGGCGCAGAGGGTGGCCGAGAAGATGGGCGTATCGAGGCTCTCCATGGACCAGGTGTGCGCAATCGCCTCGTGCCTGAACGCCGATATTGAGGAACGATCCGACGATATGGCTACACTTCTTTTGAGTAACTACTCTATGCGCTGTTTAAAGAGGGCTTTGCAAGATAATTTGGCCCTTGTCGTCCGCGGCACTTCGCTTGTGCCTGGCTTTTAAAATGGAATATCGTCTTCGATGTCCTCTAGATGGGAAATCAGATTCGCCATGATGGCCTCTCTTTTTCTGGGGCTCGCATTATCGAGTAGGTTTACAAAGTCAGAGATGGTGTTGATTGATATAGACCCTGGTTTTGTTTCGACTGCTCCATTGATTAGAATGTCAGTTAGATATTTGACATTTGCAAGTGAACTGTCTAATAAATGTGATTCAAGCAAATTATGCAGACGCGTGCGAATTGTGTCTGCATCCAGCTCAAAAGTTGATAAATGACTTTTGTAGACAGTATGTTGGCTTATTTCATTAATAAAATTGCGAAAGGCCTGCTTTTCCTTTGTTGTGAAAAACGGTGATTCGCGTTCATCTTCGCGCTCATCTGGGAGATCAAAAGCGTCAAGATACCTTGTGTATTCGCTATCAATAAGATCGTCTTTATGTCTTAGAAAAATCGGCTTTATGTAGTCACTGATGTCGTCATCCTTTAATATCCATTCGACTTGCTGGTTTTCTAAGGCGACCGAAAGGATACGGAGCTCTTGTTGATCTGTGGTCACGTGGGGGCTGGAACTTAGTTTTGAAATAATCGAATGCGTCTCAGCGAAGGAAAGCGAATTTGCCAGCGCTTCTATTAGATCATTAACGTCAGCGTCAGTGGCGTTCTTCGTATCGACATCGCTGGTGTCCGGTGTGATCTCGAATTTCTCTTCATCTTTAGGGCGATTATTAAGTTTGATTACATTTTTCAAGTCGCCTTCGACCGTGATGTTGTTCCGATCCTTGAAATACTCGGTCATTCTTTTGTCGTCGGTGCAAATTATCACACGTGTTTCATTTGAACACTGCTCGAGAAAATGGTCGATTGATGCGACAATGCAGGCATCTTTAAAACCCTTATCGCTCTTTTCTTCGAATGGCGGCTCGTGATTAATTGCCCACTTGTATATACGCGAGAATGCGTATTCGACCGGCGCTTGAGGCAAGACTTTAAACTGGATCGATCTATCGCTGCGGATTTCCTCTTCGACTTGTTCGAAAGTCAGGCTTTCGGCCTCTTTCATTGAAAAGCTCGTCAGCTTGAGTATCCCGCTTCTATTAATTTGCGCCTGTTCCCTCAGAAAAGACAGACGTTTCTGTGCCACTATTTCATCGATAACGACTTCGGGAATATATAGTTCGTTACTTGCGGCAATTGCCTGCAATTGCTTTCGGTTGCCTAGAAGCTCGGAATATGAGTTTTCGTTCCTAGCTAGATTCGTGTCGACGATTACTATCACGATTATCCCCCTCGGACGGTTTCTTCTTAAACAATAATATCCATTGCGATGCATCAATGAGCGTCATCAATTGTTGCAACGCAGACGGTGCAACACGCTTGCAGTCCTGATTTCTTATTACCTTGAGCGCTGCGGTTATTCGCTCAAGGCGGTGGCGGTAGCATTGCGATTCTTGTTCGCAAGCGCGGCACTCTGGCCAATCTCATCACTGACGAGCTGACTAAAGAGGGGACCTCATACTTCTACGGGCTTTTCTCAGATACAGAGCTAGAGTTCATTGAATTCAATGCGTTTGCTTTATCCAGGATTACCGATGCAGTGTCTGGAGAAAAAGGCGTCAGCCGGTTTGCTGCGGACAAAATAATCGACTCCATCTCTGATGAACTGCTGACTGGCTCCAGGAGATTCGAGTATGGGCGGTCCTATGCCATGCTTCTTAGAGCGCTTCGGAAACACCTTACAAATGACTCCGTCGCGATGGGCCCGTCTGAGCGCTTCGACTATATCGTGAGCATCTTTTCCGAGGGCTCCCTGCGGCGTTTCTCTGATGACCTTGATACAGATATCTCTATGATGACCGTTCACTCCGCTAAGGGGCTCGAGTGGGACACCGTTTTCATTCCGGGCGTTACGCGTTTCGCCTGGCCTGGAGGGATTTGCTCTCGGTGCGAAAGAGCTGGTATATGTTCGCGTTCTGCGTATGGATGCCGGATCGTTGATGCGATGAATATGCCAGATGGGCTTATTGAGGAAATGGGCCTGCTGTACGTCGGCGTCACTCGCGTCCGCAAAGCGGTATATGTCTCCGCTTCTATGCAGCGCAGGACAAATAATGGGAACTATCAGGTTGCTTTCCCCTCTTGCCTAACGTCTCTTCCAGGCATTGAGCCTGTAAGTTGGACGGTCATGGACGGAGAGGGGTGATTGCCGGCGGGATGGGGCGTGTCCGCTACTGACGCGAGGTCCGGTTGCGGCTCTTGCTGTGGTCTCATGGAGTGTGCCCAAGCTGTTCTTTGGCTAGAACGGCTTGGGCACTAGCGTTTTGGTGGGATGCGGTGTTTGTTTAATTAGCTACTGTTGAATATTGTGAAGCAACACCGTGGCATTGCGCCTAGGCACCGGGGCCGACATGAGTCCCGGCGCCTTCTTCTTGCTAACGTCCGGTTTCGCCCCGCTGCCGCATGTTGACTTCGCTCATTGTTGGTACGGGTCGTATTATGCACGTCTTTGTCCGTGACGGCTGTTTCTTCTAGGATGAAGTGGTCGAACGATCGGCTCTTAAGCTAATGAGCTGGGGCTATTTAATAAAATCCTTCCTCCTGATCCGACCAAGGTGGCGGTCCAGTTCGTATATAGCGTCAATGTAAAGCTCGGCAGAATCGCGTATGTCTCGCATGTCGAGGCAGCATCTTTCAAAGTGCAGCTTGCCTTTTTGTTCTTTGGCGCTGCGGATATTGCGACATGTCATCAATGCGATGTCATTATCGCCCACGCAGTTGATTCTTGAAAATCCTTTTGGTGTGATGCGATAAATAACTGCCTTAGGAAAGGAATCAAGTAGGCTTTTCCCTCTTATATCAATGCAGATTCTTCCTTCTGATCCAAAACCATAATCTTGATGTCTAGTTGAATTGAGGGGGTGGGCAATAACTACCGAGCGAACAACTTGGAGATATTTGCTCGCGTCGTCGAGTTCACTTTGTTTAGAGAACTCAAAATCGTTTTCGATCTCTTTTCGAAGACAGTTCCCTTTAATTTGCCAGAACGCATCTTTTATCCAAGTAGCAAGTGCCACAAGATAAACGGTGTCCTTTGGGTTGGGCAAGAAGCCCCCGCCGATAGTGGAATTGAAATCTTGAATGCTGTATTTAGCCTTAAGGATGAGATCGGACATTAATTCATAATGATCGGAGTCCTTCCAGGGCCATTTCTTCCATATGCCGCCTCCGTGTTCACCTAAATCATCGGTGGTCTTTAGTTCTTCGATCGCTTGCATGTCACTCCTGTCTATTCGATTTGTTGCAGCGCTTCTTTTGTTGTCTTGATGTCAACATGGTGCCCATTAATGGCTATAATCTGCCAGCTATCCAAAGAATGAGTCCAAAGGTTGATTTGGAGGATTGGCGGCATAGGATTGACGGACCCTGAGTTCTCCCTTAAAGTAAGCCTTGTGATGAGGCCTTGCGACGGTATGTCCGGCTTGGTCCGTGGTAACCGCCGAAAGGCGGTTTTCGCGTTTAAGGGCTGTTTACCGAGGGCATTTGTCCGTATCCGCTTCTGGGCAGTGGGCTTTTATCGCGAATTTCGGAAGTGCGGGGAAAATCGAAACTTGCCGCGCACACTCCGATTTTTGCCAACAAAATCGCAGGCCGCAAGAGTCCAAACCCGGGGCCTAGTCGACAGATCCCATTTTTTTTACCGCACTTCCGAGTTCACCTGTCGATAATGTGCGGCGGCCTCTGGAACCTCCGAGAGCGTCGGCCTTTTAGCATAAAGCGCATTGTCCCCCCGGGGGGCTTCTGGGGCGCGGCTCTTCTGGTTAAACTACTCAATTCTTAATGCTCACCGTGCTCAATTCTCGATGACCATTCGGACTATTTTTAAGTGGGCATCAACAGGTTGAGTCGGGGAGGGGAGAGCTGAGGTGGATGAGGCGTATTTGTCCTGGCGTTATGTTCCACGCTTATTTGACCATGCGCGATACGGTAGCTTCAGCTTGCGGCTGTCTTGTGCTTCTTCGAGATTCCACACCGTACCTTCCAGGTCCGATTTATGTCCGCGCCGGTATTTATGCTTTAAGCAAAGCGGCACGAGTGAACTTGCTACAAGCCTCATGCTGTGAGCGCGTTAACCAATCAGTCGTGAAGGCGAGGTGAGTATGAAAGGTAGAAACCAGCACGTTACGAAGCGGGCGGATGGCAATTGGCAGGTTAAGGGCGAGGGGGCGCGTCGCGCTTCCTTTGTTACGACGATCCAGGGCGAAGCTATAAAGCGCGGTCGTCAAATTAGTTCTAATCAGCACTCTGAGCCAATCACCCATCGTCCCGACGGTAGAATCCGCGCAAAGGATTCCCATGGGCACGATCCCTTCCCGCCGAGAGGATAGGGGCTTGACGCCATTGCGGCTGCGGGCATGGATTAGCGTGTCCGCAGCCGCATACTTCCGAGTTTTGGCCTTGTACCCTTTGCTCCAGATGCTGCAAACACTTGATTGATGCTATTTAAGGTCTATAATCGAATAAAAACTCTGAAATATCTTTTCAAAACAATGAAAGGAATTTTGAGGACGATGCTTTGCCAGTTTACCTTCAGGAACTATAGATCCTATCGCGACGAAACTGAGCTTTCCATGCAGGCAACATCGATGAGGGAGTTCGAGCGCTCCCTCATAGAGTGCCCTGACGGGCAGAGTTTCCTTCCGGTGGCTGCGGTGTACGGGCCTAACGCTGGCGGCAAGTCTAACCTGCTGGAGGCGCTTGACTACATTCGTTCGGCGGTGGCCAAGCCGATCAGATTGCTGTCTGCCAGCATTGATGCGCCAGAGGGTAACCGTCCTTCGATACCCCGTTGCTCTGCGTTTGAGTTCGATGAAGTGTCGGCTGCTGAGCCCACCGAATTCGAGCTCTACTATCGCGCGGGTGAGCACGAGTACCGCTATGCCCTGTCCGTGCATGCGGACGCGATCGTGTCCGAAGGCCTGTGGCGGCGAAAATTGGGAGCGTCACGCACGGCGCTGCTGTTCGAGCGTGAGGGCGCAGAGGTTGAACTCGGTCCCACACTGCGTAAGCTCGTGACGGCTGCGAGATTCAACCCGAGGCTGCCGTACCTGTCGTTTCTCTGCATCAACTTTGACGCGCCGGTGGTCAAGGAGGCTGCCAGCTGGTTTCTTGACGGGGTGTTCCTGAACTATAACAGCTCCTATCTGGAGCAGATGCTCGAACAATTGCTCGATGAGGATGACTCACCCGAGGTCTCGCGTTTTTTGCGCGCCGTTGATGTGCGTATTGATGGCTTCAGAGTGGAGAGGGCGCCGGAGTGGCGCGGCCAGCGCGTCTTCGTGAGGCACGAGGTGGGCGGCAAGGCGTACGAGCTGCGTTTATCCGAGGAATCTGCCGGAACCCAGAAGCTCATGGGGTTGGCTGCGTATCTGATGACAGCGCTTGAGCGTGGTGGCACCGTTGTGGTAGACGAGCTCGACGCCAAACTGCACCCGAAGCTTCTTCGCTATGTGATTCTGCTGTTTAAGGATCCTGAGGTCAACAAGAGTGGCGCGCAGCTCATCTTCTCGTCCCAGGATGTGTCAACCATGCGAAACGATGTGTTCCGCCGCGACGAGATATGGTTCGCTGCGCGCGGCGAGGGGGAGGCGAGCCAACTGTGGTCTCTCGCCGACATCCACGAGGCAAACGGCAATCTGGTTAGTAAGAATGCGGCTTTCGATAAGCAATACCTGTCCGGTCGCTACGGCGCCGACCCATACCTAACCCGCATTGAGGAGTGGGATTAGCATGGCAGCGAAGAAGTCGAAGGGCTGGCGTAGTGGCAAACGTGAGGTTCGCCCGCGCATGGTGCAGATGACGCGCCACCTCGTGGTGACCGAGGGCAAGGAGACTGAGCCTCGCTACTTTGAGGGTGTGCGTGCCGCTTTGTGTGCGGCAGACGAACGCAAGGTTGCCGTTATCGTTAAGGGAACGGGCAAACATACGCTCGACCTGCTCGACTTCGCCGTCGAACACTGCCTCTATGCGCCCGAGACGTTCGACCACGTGTGGCTCGTGTATGACAAGGATGACTTCCCTGCGTCCGACTTCGACGCGATGGAGCGTAAGTGCAACGAGCTCTCTGATGGTTCGAGGACCTTCCACGCGTTGTGGTCCAACCCCTGTTTCGAGCTGTGGCCGCTTCTGCACTTTCGCTACACGACCGCGCATATGTCCGCGTCCGACTGCCAGCATGCCCTCGCGCAGGAGATGTCGAAGAACCTGGGCATCGAGTACCGCAAGAACCTTGACGGGATGTTTGGGGCAGTGGATGATAGGCGAGGCGAAGCGTTGCAGCGTGCTGGGCGCCTCGTCGCGTACCATAGGGAACTGGGTAACATTAAGCCATCTGCGCAAAACCCTTCAACTAAGGTGGGTGATATTTTCGATGTAATCGGGCCGTATCTGGTTGGCTAGTCGAGTCTGTGGATTGGCTTTCCGGTTAGGGCGATTTACGGATTGTACTACGCTATTGCGAGTCCGGTGCGTAGGAGAAGTGCGGGGAAAATCGAAACTCGCCGAGCGCACACCGATTTTTGCCAACAAAACTGCAGGTCGCGGATGCCCAAAACAGGGGACTGTTTGACAGATCTCGGTTTTTCACCGTACCCCCGATTGGGTGCGCATTTAGCACCCTCGATGTCCCCACATTCCCTAAAAAAGTTCTTAAAACAGCCTTAAAGACGTTTCAGCTCGCGTTGACAGCGTAAAATACGCATGTTTGACTATGTCTAAAGTCGATTTTAGGGGAGGAGTACGCCATGGAGGTGCTGGTTGTTGGCAACACCGCATATGTTGACGATGACTTTTGTGCCAAGGCGTTCCCCGGGGACCATGTGCAGGTCGTAGCCGCGCAGGACACGCGCCGCGACGAGTCATCGCCCCATGCCTCGTGGAAAGAGCTTCTGCAACACCTGGATCAGGCCTACGAGTTCGACCGCGTGGTCTACCTGTCTAATTACCTTACCCCGCATACCGATATCGTGGGCGATATCGAACTGTTGCGCTCGGTCTTTCGTGCGTGCGCGGGTCGCCGGGTCCAACTGCTGTATGTAGCGGGGCCCGCGGGTGCCGAGGGTGCCGCCGATGCCGCGGGGCGAACGGGCAAGGGCATTATCGCGCACGCAGCCAACGACCTGTGCCGCTACTACGCTGCTCGCGGGGGAGTTCAGACCTAGATCCTGCGCGTGCCGTTCCTGTATACCGCGTCTGCCGCACTGGAGGACCCGTTTTTGGTGCCGCTGTTCGACGCGTGCTCAACCGGATCGGTTGCTCTGCAGGGTGCACAGGATGCAGCGTTTCCCCTGCTGTGTGCCGAGGAGCTTGCGGTGCTGGTACGCCGTATCTTCGACAGCTGGGATGGTAACTTTGAGACGCTCGACGTTGCCGATGCCTTCCATCACACGGCGGGTGAAGTGGGCGAGGCTCTTCAGGCGCTGTTCCCAGGGCTTTCAGCTGCCTATGGCGATTCTGCTGGTTACGTCCTGCCCGCCAGCGACGTCGCTCGCGTGCGCTATGGCTGGTTTCAGCGCTACGACTTGCTGCGCGATCTCTCGACCATTCAAGCTCGCTGGTGCGCTGGACGCATCAACAAGATCAACCCGCTGCGCGCCGCCATCGACCGCATCCAGATGTGCACGCTGCCTATTAAATGCCTAGAGACGGGCGTTGCCTGGGTTCTGTTCGAGGTACTGGAGCATTTGTTCTCCCAATCGGCCCAGCTCAACGTGCTCGATTATCGTCTGCTCTACGTGGTGCTGATTGGCACGCTGTATGGCTTGGACTTTGGCCTGGTTGCGGCGCTGCTGGCGTCGGTGGGTTTGGCAGCCGGCTACTTTACTCAGTACGGCTATACCTTCCAGGGTCTGTTCTACGAGCCGTCCAACTGGCTACCGTTTATTGCGTACTTTGTGGTGGGCGCCGTGTGCGGCTATGTGCAGCTGCGCAACAGCGAAGCTATTAGGGCGGAGCGCGATCAAAACGACCTCGTGCGCAACCGTAATACGTTTCTTACGTAGCTCTACCACGACGCGATCGAGGACAAGCGCGCGTGCAGGCGCCAGATCGTGGGCCGCCACGACAGCTTTGGCAAGATCTTTGCCGTGACGCAGGAGCTCGACGTGCTCAACCCACGCGACATCTATCGCAAGTGCTGCGAGCTTCTGGGCGAGATCCTCGAGAACGATTCGGTGGCGATCTACCATGTTTCGGGCGGGGCATTTGCACGCCTGGTGGCAGCAAGTCCCGCGATTGCCGAAGATGCTGCACGTTCGCTCACGCTTGAGCAGCTTGCACCTCTTTTGGGCGACGGGGGTCGTTCGAACCTGTGGGTGAACCGCGAGTTGACGCCGGGGCTTCCCATGTTTGGATACACGATCGAGCGCGACGGGGCACCCGCCGTGTTGATCTTTGTGCGTAGTGCGGCCGAAAACCAAATGACCCTCTATTATCAAAACCTGTTCCGCATCTTGTGCGGCCTGGTCGAAAGTGCGCTGGGCCGTGCCTTTGATTATGAGGCGGTGGCGCAGGATAAACGCTGCGTTGACGGCACTTGCGTGCTCAAGCAGGCTGCCTTTGGCCAAGAGCTCGCGGCGGAGCAGGCGCTGGCAGATAGCAAGATGGGGAGTTTTTTGCTCCTGCGCGTGGTACCGGGCATGGAGCCTGTCGGCGAGCTGGTGGGCGCAATTGGGTCGGCAATCCGCGAGAGCGACGCGGCGGGCTTGGTCGACGGCGACGTGCTCTACCTGCTTATGCGCCAGGCAAAGGCGTGCGATCTGCCCATTATCCGCGAGCGCCTGAGCGCAAAGCATATTGCGGTGGAGCCCGTCGACGGCGAGGACATCGTGGCGCTGCTGCAGCACATCGCTTACACCGGTGACGGTGAGGGGGGTGCCGCTTGATCTCGCTTGTCGTTGCTGCCGTCTTGCTGCTGATTCATGCGCTGGTTTGCCTGATGCTGTGGACGCTCATGAAGCTGGGCCTGCTGCCGGTGCGCGGGCACATGCTGGCTGTGATAGTGCTGGTGCCGCTGTGGGGCCCGTTGCTGGTGGTTCTGCTATCGGTCCGCAGCGCGGTGTTTGGCGAGGGGCTGAAAGAGTCTGCGCTGGAGTCGCTGCGCTTCAACGATGACCTGCATCGCAGTATGTCGGTACCGAGTGGTGAGGACGATTCAGGCGTAGTGCCGCTCGAGGAGGCGCTCATCGTCAACGACCCGGCATACCGGCGCCGCCTAATGCTCTCCATGCTCACCGAGGAGCCTGACGCGTACCTGGCGCAGCTGCAGGCGGCTAAGCTTAACGATGACGTTGAGGTGGCGCACTATGCCGCGACGGCGGTGGCGCAGATCTCCAAGGAGTCCGACCTTAAACTGCAGCAGCTGGAGCGTGCCTTTAAGACGGACCCGAGCGCGCAAAACCTCAACGAATACTGTGATTTTCTTGGTGAATACTTAGGCTCGGGCTTGGCCGAGGGGCGCGTGGCTCAGATTCAGCGCCAACAGTACGCGCGCCTGCTTGCGCGTCGCTGCGAGTGCGAGGATGCCCTTGAGCTGCGCATTCGATACGCGACGGCGCTGGCCGATGTCGGACAGATCGACGAGGCGCAGGCCGTGACCGACCAGCTGGTGCTCGACGTGCCCGAGGAGCAGGAGGTTTGGATGCTTTGCCTGCGCCTGGCCGTGATGCGCCGCGACGGTGACGAAGTCCACCGTGTGATCGATGCGATTGACAAGCAACATGTGTATTTGAGCGCCGACAACCGCGAAAAGTTGGCGTTTTGGCGCGACGGGGAGGAGGCCAGATGAACGTGGCGCAACATATCCGCGACCGAGCAGGCCGCTTTCGTTGGATGGGACTCCTCGTGGTGTGGGCTGTTTTTATCGTCATGGCCGCCGTGCTGCTGGTGGAGCGTGCCGGCGTGCAGTACAGTGCGGTCCAGCATAAGCTGGGGATGCTCGCCGCCAACGACGCGGTGCCGGCCTCCTCGGCAATCTTTGGCCAAAAGCCCACGTGCCTGGTCATTACCGATTCCGATCAAGCTGGCGTCGAGGACGTAAAGGAGCAGTTCGACCAGATCCTGCTCGACATGAAGATTGCGCACCGCGACGTGGACCTTGCCCTGGATAGTGCGGATGCCTTTCCCTCGCTGACCGCCTTCGATCGCGTGATTTTGCTCATGCCGTCGCTCGATGGGCTCGGTACGCACCTGAGCGACATTATGAGTTGGGTGAGTGCCGGCGGTTCGCTTATGCTCGCCATGCCGCCGGATAACTCGAGCTATCTGCAAGCGATTGCCCCCAAGCTTGGCATTGAATCGGCCGGATATGACTATGTAAAAGCCGAAAGCATTGTGCCGAGCGAGGACTTTATGCTGGGCGGAGGAGAGCGCTACGAGCTCTCGGACCCCTTTGATTCGTCGCTTTCGGTTTCGCTGCGCGAGACGGCGCGTGAGTGGGCTAAGACCGGCGATGCGGGCGCGCCGCTCATTTGGTCCAATGACTGCGGCAGTGGGCACACCGTGGTGTGCAATATCGGTATCTATGACAAGGTCATGCGCGGTTTTTACGCCGCGGCGATCAGCCTGCTGGGTGATGCCACGGCCTATCCGGTCATCAACAGCGCCGTGTTCTATTTGGACGACTTTCCTAGCCCCGTGCCCTCGGGCGATGGTACTTATATCAAGCGTGACTACGGCCTTTCCATCGCCGATTTTTACACCAAGGTCTGGTGGCCCGATCTGCAAAAGCTCGCGCAAAAATACGGCATTCGCTATACCGGCGTGATGATCGAAAACTACGAGGACGCGGTCAACCAGACCGAGCCCGCGCGACAGGCCGATACCACGCAGTTTCGATATTTTGGCGGCATGCTGCTGCAGATGGGCGGCGAGCTGGGCTTTCACGGCTACAACCATCAGCCTCTGGCGCTCTGGGACACCGACTACGGCACGCTGTACGTCTACAAGACCTGGAAGAACAAAGAGACGCTCGTCGCCTCGCTCAACGAACTTATCGCATTTCAGGACGAGGTCCTGCCCAACGCTCATGGCTCGGTTTACGTGCCGCCGTCGAATATCCTTTCGGCCCGCGCGCGCAAGCTTATCGGTACCGATGTTCCGCGAATTAAGACCATTGCCAGTACGTATTTTGAGGATGGCACCGACCTGCCGTACGTGCAGGAGTTTGGCGTGGCGAGCGATGGCATTGTGGAGCAGCCACGTATTGTTTCGGGCGGCATGGTCGACGATTCCTATATGCGCCTGGCAGCCGTGTCCGAGCTCAACATGCACTACGTGAGCACGCACTTTATGCACCCGGACGACCTTTTGGACCCCGATCGCGGAGCCAAGGAGGGCTGGGAGGTCTACAAGGGCGGCCTGGTCGACTTCCTGGAGTGGCTTACCAAATCCGCGCCCGACCTGCGGCACCAGACGGCGTCGGAGTGCTCCGGTGCCATCCAGCGTTTTTCGTCCGTGACGGTGAGCGTGGATACCAGCGCGGATGCCTGGACGCTCAGCCTGGGCAATTTCCACGACGAGGCGTGGCTCATGTTCCGCACCAATAATGGCGAGCCGGGTGCGGCGACGGGTGGCGAACTGACGCACCTTACGGGCAATCTGTATCTGCTCAAGGCAAATGATAAGACCGTGACGATCGAGCGCAAGGAGGGTGGCGATAAATGAGAATCTGCTTGGTACTCGAGGGTTGCTACCCCTATGTGCACGGCGGCGTATCTACCTGGATGCATGGCTACATTACGGCCATGCCCGAGCACGAGTTTGTGCTGTGGGTGATCGGCGCGCATGCTGCCGACCGTGGCAAGTTTGTCTACGAGCTGCCCGGCAACGTGGTCGAGGTGCACGAGGTGTTCCTGGACGATGCCCTGCGGCTTTCGGGCGAGCAACATGAAGCCAGTTTTAACGACCGTGAGCGCGAGGCGCTACGCCGTCTGGTGTCGCTCTCCAATCCGGACTGGGACGTGTTATTCGATATCTTCCACCGCCGTCGCGTGCATCCGCTCTCGTTTTTGCAGAGCCGCACGTTTATGGATATCTTTCGCGACGTGTGCCTGGCCGAGTATCCCTACACGCCCTTTGCCGATGCATTCCACACCATGCGCTCCATGTTGCTGCCCGTGCTCTACCTGTTGGGCAGCGAGGTGCCGGTGGCCGATGTGTACCATGCCATCTCGACCGGCTACGGTGGCCTGCTCGCCTGCCTGGGCTCAAGCGTTTCCCATGCGCCGGTGCTGCTGACCGAGCATGGCATCTATACCCGCGAGCGCGAGGAAGAGATCATTCGCGCCGATTGGGTGGTGCCGTCGTTTAAGGACCGCTGGATTCGCTTTTTCTACCTGCTTTCGGAGGAGATCTACCGCCGCGCCTTCCGCGTGACGAGTTTGTTCCATAACGCCCGCAAGACGCAGATCGATATGGGCTGCGATGCGGACAAATGCCTGGTCATCCCCAACGGCATCCAGTTCGATCGCTTTAAGGAAATTCCCTTAAAGACCGATGACGGCTGGGTGGATATTGGCGCGGTGGTGCGCCTGGCGCCCATCAAGGATGTCAAGACCATGATCTATGCCTTCTTTGAGCTGCACGAGCGCCTGCCCAAGGTGCGCCTGCACATCATGGGCGGCGTGGACGACGAGGAGTACGGCGCCGAGTGCCACGCGCTGGTCGAAACCCTGGGCGTGCGCGACCTGATCTTTACCGGCCGCGTCAACGTGGTCGAGTACATGGAAAAGCTCGACTTTACCATTTTGACGAGCATCTCCGAAGGTCAGCCGCTCAGCGTGCTGGAGTCGCTTGCCGCGTGTCGTCCCTGCGTGACGACCGAGGTGGGCTGCTGCCGCGAGCTGCTTGAAGGCGCCCCAGGCGATGACTTTGGCGTGGCGGGATTTGTGACGCCGCCCATGTATCGCAAGGGCTTGGCCGATGCCATGGAGCGCATGTGCGTGAGCCGCGCCCGTCGCATTGAGATGGGGGAGCGCGGGCAGCGTCGCGTTGCCACGTACTTTTTGCACGAGCAGATGCTCGCCAACTATCGCGCGCTGTACGACGAGACGGCGCAAGCGTTTGACCTGCCCAGAGAGGGGGAGTAGCCGGTGGCCGGAATTGGTTTTGAGCTCAAGCGCCTGTTTAGGCGCAAGGGCCTGTTTGCCACGATGCGCGCTTACGGCTACGCCGGCATTGTGTGCACGGGCCCGATGCTGCTGGGCGTGCTGCTCCAGGTGGGTATCTTGGTGCTGTGCGGTCTGTGGGGTGTGGGCCGTGCCAACCAGGATCTGCTGGTGTGCATGGTGACCTACACACTGCTGGCCTCACTTTTGCTCACGAGCTTTTTCTCCATGCCGGTCACGCGCTTTTTGGCTGATATGTTGTTTGCCGAGCGCGAGGATGAGATACTGCCTTCGTTTTGGGGCTCTAACGCCATCATGCTCGTTGCGGGCACGGTGCTCTACGGCGTCTTTTTGCTGTTCTCGGGCGCCACGCTGCTGCAGGGGCTGCTGTGCCTGTGGCTGTTCAACATTATGATCGTCAACTGGAACGGCATGAGTTACCTCACGGCCATCAAGGATTACCGCGGCATCCTGTGCAGCTTTGCGGCTGCCATTGGTGTGGCGTGCCTGTGCGCCCTGGCCGCGCTGGCGCTGGGACTGCCGCCGGTCGAGGGCCTGTTGGCGTCAATTGCTCTGGGCTACGGCGTCATGCTCGCCTGGGACGTGGTGCTGCTGTACCGGTATTTTCCTCAGAGCGACCGCAGCCCCTGGCCCTTTTTGCAGTGGCTCGATCAGTTTATGCCGCTGGCGCTCACGGGTCTGTTAACCAATCTGGGACTCTTTGCGCACCTGGTGATTATTTGGGCCGGTCCCATTGGCGTGCAGGTCAAGGGCTTGTTTTATGGTGCGCCCTACTACGATGTGCCGGCGCTCATTGCGTTTTTGACGATCCTGGTCACGACCGTCAACTTTGTGGTCTCGGTCGAGGTCAACTTCTATCCGCGCTACCGCGACTACTACAGCCTGTTCAATGACGGCGGCGTGGTAGGCGATATTGTGGTGGCCGAGGAGGAGATGCTCTCCACGCTTAACAGCGAACTGCGCTTTTGTGCGCTCAAGCAGCTGTTTGTGACGGCGGCGGTCATCTCGCTCGAGACCACGGTGCTGTCGGCCCTACCGTTGGGCTTTAACAACCTGATGCACGGCTATTTTCGCACGCTGTGCGTGGGCTACGGCCTATATGCCGTGGGCAACACGATCCTGTTGATCTTGTTGTACTTTACCGACTACAGGGGTGCCGTGATTGCCTCTGGTCTGTTTGCGGGTGTGGCGGGGCTGGCGACGGGTATCTCGCTGGCATTTCCCGCGCAGTTTTACGGCTTTGGCTTTTTGCTGGGCGCAGCGGGTTTTTTTATCGTGGCGCTGCTGCGACTCGATACCTATACTGCCAACTTGCCGTATCGTATCCTGAGTCAACAGCCCATCGTGGCGACAGACAAAGAAGGCTGGTTTACCGAGTTGGGCCGCATGCTCGAGCATGTTGAGGGGCGCTATGAGGAACAGCGCATGGAGCGGGAGCCACATGGCGCGTTTGAGCGCGCAGTAGTTCGCGTGTACCGTAACCATTGGGGAGGTTCTGTTGATCGATAAGATGATGTCTCGCCGCCGCCTGATCGAGGCGGCGGCCGGTGCGCTGCTGCTTTCGGGCTGCTCGTCTCAGGACGAATCCTCGACCACAAAGGCCAAAAAGCAGGGCAAGATTAAAAAGGCCAATGCATCCGACCAGTCCAAGCATTTGCGCGACAAAGATGACCTGTACGAGGTCTACGACGACTCAGGCATCGTGACCATGTACCTGACCGTCTCGCGCGGCAACAGTTCCGAGAACACCGATCACTCCTGGGCTGAGATCAACACGTACTCGGTCTACGACTATCAGGCAATGGATGTCGAGCGCTATCAAGTTTTGGGGCTGCTGCAGGCCGGCGACGATAACGGCCCCGTGGCGGGGGAGGTCGGCTACGGCGAGGAGGCGCCCAATGCCACCGTGCAGGTGCGCGGTCAATCCTCGAGTAAAGGCGTTCAGAAGAACTATAAAGTCGAGCTTAAGCGTGGCAAGGGCACGTGGCGTCAACAGCGTTCCATCGCGCTCAATAAGCATGTGAGTGAGGGTCTGCGCTTTCGTAACAAGATGGCCTACGACTTGATCCGCGGGATTCCCCAGATGATGGGCCTGCGCACGCAGTTTGTGCATCTGTGGGTGTGCGACCAAACCGAAAAGTCGAATGATACGTTTGCCGACTACGGTCTGTTTACGCAGGTCGAGCAGCTTAATAAGACGGCTCTTAAGGCCCATGGGCTCGATAAAGACGGGCATCTGTACAAGGTGAACAACTTTGAGTTTGAGCGCTATAAGGACATTATTAAGCTGGCTGACGACCCATCGTTTAATCAGGCGGATTTTGACTATCTGCTGGAAACAAAGGGTGATTCCGACCATTCGAAGCTTATTGAGATGCTCGATGCGCTCAATGATGATTCGCAAAAAATCGATGACGTGCTCGCAATGTATTTTGATTCTGAGAATCTGGTCTATTGGATGGCGTTTCAGATGCTGACGGGCAACTGCGATACGCAGAATCGTAACTTCTATTTGTATAGCCCGCTTAATTCCAAGGTTTGGTACTTCTTGGATTGGGATAACGACGGTATGCTGCGCAAGCGTGAGCTTGAGATTCAAGACCATACGGATTATTCGACCTGGGAACGCGGCGTCAGCAATTACTGGGTCAACGTATTGTTTCGGCGTGCCTTAAAGAGCAAGTTGTTCCGTCGCGAGCTTGACGACGCCGTCAAGGACGTGCGCTCCTACCTAACCGAGGAGCGTCTGGCCAAGATGATCAAGCATTACCGCGAGGTGACCGAGTCCCTGGTATTCGCGTCGCCCGATATCGACCACCTGCCCGTGACCAAGGACGAATACGAGCAGATTGCCGCGGCGATTCCCTCCGAGATCGAGGAGAACTACAAGAGCTTTCGCGAGAGTTTTAAAAAGCCCATGCCGTTCTACATCGGCGTGCCGCAGATTGATAACGGTAAGCTCCGTATTAACTGGGATGCGTCCTACGACTTTGAGGCGCGCGACATTCGCTACACCGTGGAGCTGGCGCGTGACTACGCCATAAGCGATGTGCTTTTTAAGGCCGAGGACGTGCTTCTGCCCGAGGTGACCTGTGATGCGCCCGATACCGGCCAGTATTTTGTGCGCGTGCGTGCCACCAACTCCGACGGCTATACGCAAGACGCGTTTGACTACTATGTGACCGACGACGGTAAGCACTACGGCATGAAGTGTTTTTACGTGCAAGACGGCGGTAAGGTCGTGGAGGACACGTATGAGGAGGGCTAGCGCGTTGCTTGAGCGCTTGACGGCACCTCCCGCGCGTACCACGCAGGAGCGTTACCGCCACGAGCTCAAATATCTCATTAACGAGGGCGAGCACGCTGCGCTTGCCTGTCGCATGGCGCCGGTGTTTAAGCTGGACAAACATGCGCAGGCGGGCGGTTACACCATTCGCAGCCTGTACTTTGACGACTACTGCAACTCGGCCTACGAGGAAAAAGATGCCGGCATTCTTATGCGCAAAAAGTATCGTGTGCGCATCTATAACGGCGGCGACAAGGTGATTAAGCTCGAGCGCAAAAAGAAGTACGGCAGCTGGATCTATAAGGAGGACGCGCCACTTACGCGCGGCGAGTTTGAGCAGATTCTGGCTGGCGACTACGACTTTTTGCTGAGGAGCCCCTATCCGCTCTGTCGCGAGTTCTACATTGAGTGCATCTGCAACATGATGCGCCCGCGGACCATCGTGGACTACGAGCGCGAGCCGTGGGTGATGGATGAGGGCACCGTGCGCATTACGTTTGACATGAACGTGCGTGCCACGGTGGGAAGCTTCGATATCTTTGACGCGACGCTGCCCGCGCTGCCGGTCCTGGAGCCCGGCAAGCTGGTGATGGAGGTCAAGTTTACGGAGTTTTGCCCGCAGCTGGTGCGTGATATGGTGCCGCCGGGAGCGGCCGAGCTTACGGCGGTCTCCAAGTACTGTCTGTGTTACGAAAAGACCGCCTACCTGCGCGGATTTAATTACTGGGAATCGGATTTTGAGAACCGAGGGGATATTTAGACCATGAGCACCAGGGACTTTTTTAAGAACTCCGTCTTGGAGGCGTTTGGCCAGGTCGACCCTGCCAAGATTGGCCTTTCGCTGCTCGTGGCGCTCGCCATGGGCATCCTGATCTATTACGTGTACAAGCGCTTTTTTACCGGCGTGGTGTATTCGCGCAGCTTTGCCGTGACGCTTGTGGGCATGTGCGTGCTCACCTGCATGGTCACGCTCGCGATTTCGACCAACGTGGTCATCTCGCTCGGTATGGTCGGTGCTCTGTCAATCGTCCGCTATCGTACGGCGGTTAAGGACCCGCTCGACCTGCTGTACCTGTTTTGGGCCATTACCACGGGCATTACGGCGGGTGCCGGCATGTACGCACTCGTGGGGCTCACGGCGGTGGTGATCGTGGTGATGGTTGCCGGCTTTGCGAGCCACCAGGACAAGGCGCGCGTGTACATGATGGTCATCCACTACACGGGTCAGACCACCGGCGACGATATCGTGCGCGCGTTTGGGCGCACCAAGTTCACCGTCAAGTCCAAGACCATGCGCGGCGACAAGGTCGAGATGGCCGTCGAGGTGTTCTCTGACGGTGTGGATATGCCCTATGCCGACGCCATACGCGCGCTCGACGGCGTGGAGGACCTGACGCTCATCCAGTACAACGGCGAATATCACGGCTAACTATGGTCCGGCGTTTTAACAAACGCCGGACCGCTCGACGCTGCGCGGGCATCTGCCGGGCTATTATGTTCCGGCGTTCTGACGAACGCCGGACCGCTCGACGCTGCGCACGCATCTGCCGGGCGATCTGCCGCTCAAACCGTCACTCGCGTACATAAAGTACGCTTCGCTCCTCTTTCGCGGCACCTCGCTACGGCAGCTTCGCGCTCGCTGACGTTTGCTTGACCTGGGCTGTTGAAATGATCCATGTGGCTCGT
>OLPY01000511.1_pt1 | contig 33077 bp, 30 predicted proteins | sample 1672481 | NCBI WGS metagenome assembly OLPY01 (sample SAMEA3136691, study PRJEB25190) | human gut metagenome | biome: human gut; feature: human-associated habitat; material: faeces | place: Austria | collected 2013 | reverse complement strand
CGCAGGCCAGCAGCAGCGTGCCCAGAAGCCGCGCCGTCATAGCTCCACCCACTGGGCCCCTGTGCCGGGACGGCTGCGGCCTGTAAGGAACACCGCCGCGCCAAAGGCCCCCGTAGCCAGCAGCCGCGCCAATTGGGGCTTGCGGGTCAGGCTTTCGGGAGCATCACAGTGGACGGAGGCGAGGAAGGTCGCACCCGAGGCAATGCCTTCTTCCAGTGCGGCGGCATCGGCGGCGGTGCCCAGCTCGTCGCAGACGATGTACTGCGGGTTCATGCAGCGCAGTGCCATGCAGACGGCCTGCGCCTTGGGAAAGCGGGTGTAGACGTCGCAGGGCACATCCGCCCCGGCGGTAAAGCCATCGCTCTCCCCGGCCAATAGCTCACCCCGCTCGTCGATGACGCTGACAAGGGCATCTTTTTCGCAGAGATAGCGGATGAGCGTGCGCAGGAACGTTGTTTTTCCGCTGCCCGGTGGGCCGGCCACAAGTAAGCCGCCGGTATTTTTCTGCAAAAATGCGGGCACTTCAGGCGGCAGGCCGCAGGTGATGGGCCGGGCAATACGCAGGTTGAGGGAGGTTACTGCAGAGAAGCCGCCCGGCCCCCAGCTGCCCGCCACGCCCACCCGGCAGCCGCCGCGGATGGTGAAAAAGCCCTGGCGGAGTTCTTCTTCATAGGCAAAGACCGAATCCCTGCAAAGGTGCTGGAAACAGTCCTGCACCTCTTTGGCTGTGAGCCTGCGCAGCCTGTCCGCCCGGGGCAGGTACTTGGCCGCCGGGCTTACCCGGCCATTGACCGTAAACAGCATAGACTGCCCGGCCCGCAGGCGGATCTCCTGCACATAGGGCGCACAGCGTATGGGCAGGGCGGCCAGCTCGGCCGCGTAGGGCTGGGGCAGACATTGTGCCAGGCGATAATACTCGTCCATTTTTCGCTTCACCTCACACTGCCACTGTATGTGCGGCGGGGCGGGTACAGAACCTACCGCCAAAAATTACAGACAAATGCTTGACAAAACGCCGCTCAGGTGCTATGGTTAGTTACACAAGTAATGAACCACTTAACCATGTATGGAAAGGCGGTGAGCACTTGCCCCCGACATTGAATGAACAGACTTCGATTTATTTGCAGATTGCCAAAATGCTGGAGGATGGCATTTTGCGCGGCATCTACCCCGAGGATACGCAGGTTCCCAGCACCAACGAGCTGGCGCGTACTTTGTGCATCAACCCGGCCACGGCGGCCAAAGGCCTGAACCTGCTGACCGAGGACGGCATCCTGTACAAGCGCCGCGGCATTGGCATGTTTGTAGCCCCCCGCGCGGCCGAAAAGATACGCGCCAAGCGCAAGCAGACATTTTTTGAGCAGTATGTCCGCCCCCTGGCGGCCGAAGCTAAGAACATTGGCATCACCCCTGCGGAACTGCAGGCCATGCTGGCCCAGGCCAGCGAGAAGGAGTAAATGATGGAAGCAAAAGTTTTAACAGCCCAAAGCCTTTGCAAGCGCTACGGCACGCTGGACGCTTTGGACCATGTAGACCTGACGCTGGAGCCTGGGCACATCTACGGGCTGATCGGCCGCAACGGCGCGGGCAAGACGACACTGCTCTCGGCCCTGACGGCGCAGACGCCGGTGGATGCGGGCACCGTGACCTACGGCGGCGCGCCTGTGTGGGAGAATGAGGCTGTGCTGGGTGAGCTGTGCTTCAGCCGGGAATTAGGCAGCACCGTCGGCGGGATGAACAACGCCTTGAAAGTGAAGGATTACCTGAACGCCGGGCGGCTGTTTTATCCCCATTGGGACGAAGCCTACGCCCAAAAGCTGATAACACAGTTTAAGCTGGCCCCCAAAAAGAAGATCAGCGCCCTGTCCAAGGGCATGGCCAGCATGCTGACCATCGTGCTGGCGCTGGCCAGCCGCGCCCCCATCACCTTTATGGATGAGCCGGTAGCCGGGCTGGACGTGGTAGCGCGGGAGGATTTTTACCGCCTGCTGCTGGACGATTACGCCGAGACCGGGCGTACGTTCGTTATCTCCACCCACATTTTGGAGGAAGCCTCGAACGTGTTTGAGAAGGTGCTCATCATGAAAGAGGGGCGCTTGATCGAGGCCTGCGATGCCGACGAACTGCTGGCGCAGTTCTGCGCCGTGACCGGGCGGGACGATGTGGTGAACGAAGCCTGCGCCGGGCTGAACATCCTGCATACCGAAACATTGGGGCGGCAGAAGTCCTGCGTGGTGCGGGTGCCTGCCGAGACCATGGCCGCCAAGGGGCTGGATGTAGATTGCACGAGCCTGCCCCTGCAAAAGGTGTTTGTGGCGCTGTGCGGCCACGAGCAAGAACTCCAGGAACATCGGGAGGGCTAAGCGATGAAAGGCACTGTTAAAACGCTGCGTTTTTTTGCCTGGCCGCTTGCCCAGATGCTGGGCGTTGCTACCCTGTTTTACTTTGGCACCCTGGTGTTAGGCGGGCTGACGAAGATGGTCATCTTCTCCGATTATGCAATTTCTTTCTGCTTTTTGTATGGCATTTTTCTGTACATTTCGTTTTGGCAGTTTTCCGCTGCCTACAGTCAGCTGGCGCTGAGTTTTGGCGCCACGCGGCAAAGCATCCGCCGGGCCATTTTGGTGCTTTGGGTGGTGGGCAGTCTGTTTGCCGAGGCTTTTACCGTGCTGGCGGCCCAGCTTTCGCTGTGGATTCCGATGAATGAACCAGCCGGACGCAATGTATTTTTGCTGCAATGCGGGCTGCACCCAGTGGGCGGCTTTTGCCTGATGCTGTTTTTGGCGGCGACCGGCTCTGCGGCCGGTACAGCCTTGCCCGCCGCCTGGCCGCGGACGCTGTGCCTGACCGCAAAGATCCTTTTGTATATTGTGGCGTTTGCCCAGATCTTTGTGTTTATGCTGCTGGCGTACTTTTGTCCGCAGTGGTTTGTGCCCTACTGCGCGGCGCTGGTCGTGGCTGGCTGCCTGTTGATGGCCGCCGCCCTGCGGGCACTGCGCCACATAGCGGTGCGCTGATGTGAGGTGTTTGTGATGAAACGAATGATTTCCGCTTGCCTGCGCTTTGAAGCGCCGGACCTTTGGCTGGCGGTGCCCGCCGCGCTGTTCCCGGTACTGGTGGTCGAAGTGACCGCACTGATGATAGCCGCCACCGAGGATGACCCCGAAGCGCTGGTATTGCTGCCCGGCGTGGGTATGATTTTGACCGTGGTTCTTTGCTGTGTGCTGGGGGTCGTGTACCTGTGCAGCAACTTTCCCCTGCTGCTGCAGTTCAGCGCCAGCAGGCGTGGATCGTTGGCGGGGCTGTGCCTGCATATTCTGCGGATGACCGTACTGGCCGAAGTGATCGCCGCTGCAGCTACTATGGCTCTGGGCGCTGTGAACCATGGGTTCTTCCCACGATTTGCCGTTGGCGAGTTATGGCGGGGCATCCCGGTTTTTGTGTGGCCGGTCTGCGCCGTGCTGCCGGTGCTGCTGGGGCTCGTGTGGGCAGGCGTACTCACCCGGTTTGGCCGCACCGGCGGCTGGGTGCTATACTTTTTGTTTATTGGCGGGTGTTTCAGCACAGACAAATGGCTGCACCTGCTGGCAGAGCAGCCGTGGATGGTGGTGTTTCCCGTGGGCGTGCTGGCGGCACTGGCCGTGTGCGGGGCAAAGTGGTTGATGAAAGCGGCGGTGAAATAGTCGCCCTGCTTGTGTAGGGGCTGATGCTTGCACCAGCCTGCGGGTCGCTGCAAGCATCACCCCCTACAAATAAAGAAGGCTCCCTCGCCGTGAGGGGGCCTTTTGTGTTTGTGCTGTTTTTTATTCTTCTCCCCCATTTTCGATGAGGGCGTACAGTCCTGCTTCATCGATGACGGGGATACCGAGGGTCTGGGCTTTCGTCAGTTTAGAGCCGGCGGCCTCACCGGCGACCACGTAGCTGGTCTTTTTGCTGACCGAGCCTGCAGCCTTGCCGCCGTTTTGGGTGATGAGGGCTTCGGCCTCCTGGCGGGAGAGCGTGGGCAGCGTGCCGGTTACCACCAGCGTTTTACCGGCCAGGGCAGTGCCCTTCTTCTCGCCGGTCCATTGCATGTTGACCCCGGCGGCGGCCAGGCGAGCCAGCAAGTCCTTGGTACCGTCCTTGGCAAAGAACTCCACCACGCTCTGGGCCATGACTTCTCCGAAGCCGTCGATCTCGCACATCTGCTCCGGCGTGGCCTCCCGCAGGGCGTCCATGCTGCCGAAATGCTCACCCAGCAGGGCGGCGGCCTTGTCGCCGATGTTGCGGATGCCAAGGCCAAACAGCAACTTATCCAGATTATTGCGCTTGGAACCCTCGATGGCGGTGAGGAGGTTCTGGGCGCTCTTTTTTTTGAATTTATCGAGGGTCAGCAGGTCATCCTCGGTCAGGGTATACAGATCCGCCACCGTGTGTACCAGCCCCTTGTCGGACAGCTGGATGGCCACTGCCTCGCCCAGACCATCGATGGCCATGGCGTTGCGGGAGGCAAAGTGGATGAGGTTGCGCAGGCTCTGGGCCGGGCACTCGGGGTTGACGCAGCGCAGGGCGGTCTCGTCCTGCAAATGCACCACCGGTGCGCCGCAGGACGGGCAGACCGTGGGCATCTGGAAGGGCTGTGCGCCGGGCAGATGGGCCGATACAGCGATGACCTCGGGAATAATATCGCCTGCCTTGCGTACCTGGACGGTATCGCCGATGCCGACGCCCAGGTTGGCGATGATGTCACCGTTGTGCAGGCTGGCGCGGGACACGCTGGTGCCCGCCAGGAAGATTGGGTCAAACACGGCGGTGGGTGTCAGCACACCGGTGCGGCCGACCGTGACCTCGATGTCGCGAACGACGCTCTCCTTGACCTCGGGCGGGTACTTAAACGCAATGGCCCAGCGCGGGAACTTGTTGGTGCTGCCTAAGGTGCGGCGGGCGGCCAAGTCGTTGACCTTGATGACCGCGCCGTCAATATCAAATTCCAGCGTGCCGCGGGCTTCGCCGATGGCCTGAATCTCTTTGATGGCGTCCTCGATGTTTTCAAACACGCTGTAGCGCGGCGAAACCGGAAAGCCCAGCGCCTTGATATAATCCAGCGTTTCGTGGTGGGTCACAAAGCTGCGTCCCTCGCACTGCTGGAGGTTGAACACAAAGATGGACAGCCCACGGGAGGCCGTGATGGAGGGGTCCTTTTGGCGCAGCGAGCCGGCAGCGGCGTTGCGCGGGTTTTTAAAGGGCGTTTTATCCTCCAGCTCCTGCTGCTCTTTCAGCTTGAAAAAGGCGCTGTGAGGCATGTAGACCTCGCCGCGCACCTCCAAAAATTCAGGGGCGTCGGGCAGTTCGTGGGGGATGTCTTTGATGGTGGCGATGTTCTCGGTGACGTCCTCGCCTACCACGCCGTCGCCGCGGGTGGAACCGCGCACCAGCTGCCCCATGCGGTATTCCAGGCTGACCGACAGGCCGTCGATCTTGGCCTCGACGACATATTCCGGCTTAACGCCCGCTTCGCGGACGCGGGCATCGAACTCCCGTAGCTCGTCAAAGGAGAACGCATCCTGTAAACTCTCCATCTTGACCGCGTGGGTCACTTTGCTGAATTTGCTGCTGGCCGTGCCGCCCACATGCTGGGTAGGCGAATTGGCCGTGACCAGTTCGGGGTACTCCTTTTCGATGGCTTTCAGTTCGCGCGTCATGGCGTCGTACTCGAAGTCTTCCAGTTCGGGGGCGTCCTGATCGTAGTACAGCCGGTTATTTTTCTCTATGATAACGCGCAGTTCTTCGGCGCGTTTGCGTGCCTGCTCCAGTTCCATTGTCTGCTCCATTTCGTTTTGCTGAATATAGGGATAGTATACCACATTTCGGGCGCGGACTCAATCGAAATTACTTGCATAGGCGCTGGGCGTGTCGCCGCAGATGAGCACACTGGCCAGGGGCACGGTGTCAGTCACGGTCAGGGTCGCGGTGCGGCCGTCCAGCACCATATTGACGGTGACGGTCAGCTCCAGCACGGCGGTGCAGCGGGTGGTGTTGATGGAAAGGGACTCAGCGGTTTCCCGGACAGCCCCCTGCACATAGCCCTGGGGCTGCAGGGTGAACTCCCACCCCGGGCCCAGGCCGCTGAGCAGGCTGTTGTTGGTCAGGCTGCCAAAAGGGATCAGATAGTCGGTTTTCGGCAGGGCGGCCAGACTTTGCTGCACGGCCGCGGTCAGCTGCACTTTAGCGGCGTTGGCGCGGGCGGTGTCCAGCTGGACAAGCTCCCCCCGCTGGATGTAGAGGGCTTCGCACAGCGTGGGCATTGTTTGCAGTTGGGCGCTGGCGGCGGATTGCATCGCCTGCACGGTAGCGGCACGGGCTTCGTACTCGGCCAGCTGGTGCAGGGTCGGTTTGACAGTGGTGTTGACATAGCGGCTGAACTGCCCTAGGGCCAGTGCCGCCAGCACCAGCGTGGCAGATACGTAAAATTTGATGAATGTACGGCGTTTTAGCGGCTGTTTTCTGCGTGGCATCGACCCCACCCCCGTACCCATACTACGCGTGGAAAAAACTTTTTGATTTTTTTGCAAAAATCTGTTGACAAACCCAACCGCCTTTGCTATAATAATCAGCATCGTCAGGAAATCATCCTGCGCTGAACAGTCTGGGGGATTAGCTCAGCTGGGAGAGCGCTTGCATGGCATGCAAGAGGTCACCGGTTCGATCCCGGTATTCTCCACCAGAGTAAGACCGCAACGGAAGTTGCGGTCTTTTTTATTTGTATCGCCTGTTTGGTTCGATTGCACGGGCGGATATGGAATCCACCCCTACGGGTATGCAGCCGGGGTGCGCAGGCAGCGGGCCGATGGCGAGCATAGGCACCCTACAAAGCTATAGCAAGGAGCGCCTGCGCGAAAATTCCGCAAATATTTTCAGTTTTTTTCAGTTTTTGCAAAAACAGGCTTGACAGAGCAAAGCCTGTCTGATATACTAAGTAAGCTGTAACGAAAGACACGCACTTCTGGGGGATTAGCTCAGCTGGGAGAGCGCTTGCATGGCATGCAAGAGGTCACCGGTTCGATCCCGGTATTCTCCACCACAAAAAGCCGCAACATTGGTTGCGGCTTTTTTCTTTTATCTTGCGTATAAACATAAAGGGGACCGGCGCGTTTGCGTCGGTCCCCTTTTACTGTTTATAAAGCTTTACAAATTACTCTGCATCCTCGCAGAAAGCCTTGAAGGTCAGGTAAGCCATGTAGACGTCGGCCTTGGAGACGACCTCAAACGGGGCGTGCATCGAGAGCACGGGCACGCCGATGTCGATGGTGTCGATGTCCTGGTTGGCCACGTACTTGGCAACGGTGCCGCCGCCGCCCAGGTCCAGCTTGCCCATCTCGCCGATCTGCCAAACGACGTTATTCTTCTCCAGCAGGCGGGTCAGGTAGCTGACCATCTCGGCACAGGCATCGCTGGTGCCGGACTTACCGCGGGCTCCGGTGTATTTGTAGATGGCCACGCCGTTGCCTGCATAGGTGGCGTTGTCCGGCTCAAAGGCATCGGCAAAGGTCGGGTCATAGGCAGCGGTAACGTCGGCAGACAGGCACTTGCCAGCCTTACAGGCGGTGATGTAGTCAGCACCCTGGCCGGCGCAGAGTTGCTGGATGAAGTGGAAGGTGTACATGCTGTTCAGGCCGGTGACGCCGTCGGAGCCGGTCTCCTCTTTATCGGTCAGCACGCAGATGGTGGTGTAGGCCGGAGCTGTGATGCCGATCTCGGCCATCAGGGCCGGGTAAGCATCCACGCGGTCATCGTGGCCGTAGGCACCGATCATAGCGCGGTCCAGGCCGATGTCGCGGGCCTTGTGGGCAGGTACGACCTCGATCTCGGCGCGGGTGAAGTCGCGCTCGGTGATGCCGTAAGCCTCGTTGAGCATGCCCAGGATGTTCAGCTTGATGCGCTGCTCGGCATCCTTATCGGCGATGGGCTGAGAGGCGATCAGCACGTTCAGTTCCTCGGCGGTAATGCCTTCCGCCAGGGTCTTGGTGTTCTGCTTGGCACCCAGATGCGGCAGCAGGTCGGTGATGCAGAAAACAGGGTCGCTGTCCTTCTCGCCAATGCAGATCTCGGCGCAGGTGCCGTCAGCGCGGTAAACAACGCCGTGCAGGGCCAGGGGGATGGTGGGCCACTGGTACTTGCGGATGCCTCCGTAGTAATGGGTGCGCAGATAGCCGATACCGGTCTTTTCAAACACGGGCACGGGGCGCAGGTCCAGGCGCGGAGAGTCGATGTGGGCGATGTTCAGGTGGAAGCCCGCTTCCAGGCTCTTGGTGCCGATGGTAGCGGCCAGGATGCACTTTTCGCGGTTGATGGTGTAGACCTTGGTGCCGGGGGCCAGCTTCTCGCCGGGGACGAACTTTTTGTAGCCGGCGTCCAGCAGCAGCTTCTCGCTGGTGCGGACAGCCTCGCGCTCGGTCTTGGCGTTATCCAGGAAGGTCTTGTAGCCTTCGCAGAAATCCTGGGCGGCCTGCAGGGCGTCCGGGGCAGCGTCGGCTACCGTTTCATTTTTGTAAAGCAGTGCTTTGAGTTCCTCAGTGGTCTTCATGGGAAACTTCCTTTCTTATTTTTCGTTATAGATGTCCTGATAGCGTTGGTAGCTATTGGTTATCTTACGTACATATAGCCGCATCTGCGGGTAGGGGTAATGGTCCAGCGTTTCGCCGTCGGAGGAATATTCTGCCTGGGCCAGCAGGTTATCCACGGTCCCCCATCCGCTATGGTAGGCCGCAGCGGCGGTGGCCAGGTCATCATGGTAGCGCAGTAGGCAGTAGCTGACAAAGTAAGTACCGAAACGGATGTTGGTTTCGGGGTCGTAGAGATCGTCAAAGGTCAGATCCTCGCTGGGGGCGATCTTCAGCTTGATCCAGTCGAAGGTCTCCTCGGTGATCTGCATCAGGCCGCGGGCGCCCACGTTGGATTGAGCGTTTGGATTAAAGTTGCTCTCGGTACGGATGAAGGAGTATAAGATCAGCGGGTCGATATTGTACTTGCCTGCGTAGTATTCCACATACTCGTTGTAGCGGCAGGGGTACTCCATCGTATCGACCTGGCGGCGGAAAACGGTAAACAAAAGGGTCGCGGCCAGCGCCAGGACCACCAGCACCGCAAGCAGGGTGCGCAGCAGGCCGGGGCAGCGGGACTTTGCTTTTTTAGCCATGTTCCTCCTTTCACAGCTGCTGTAAAACGGCGTGCATTTTTTCTGCCAGCTGTTCGGCGGTGCCGTCGTTGACGACCTCATGGGTAGCAGCGGCGCGCAGCGTTTCGATGGGCGTCTGCGCGTCCAAGCGGCGGCGGGCCATTTCGGGCGCGATGCCGTCACGGGCACAAATGCGGGCCACGCTGGTATCGTAGGGGGCGCTGATAAGTACCAGTGCTTCACAGCGAGCCTCGAACGGCGTGCCGACGATGACTGCACCGTCCACAAAGGCCAGTTCTGCCCCGCCCTGCTCGGCTTCTTGCAGGCGCGTTTCAATGCGGTGCAAAATTTCCGGCTGGGTGATGGCTGTTAAGGCCCGGGTGCCCGCCGGGGTGGCAAAGGCGCGGTCTGCCAGCAGACGGCGGCGGACATTGCCATTTTCGTCAGCGATGTCGGCACCGAATTTTTCTTGCAATTGGGCAATGCAGGGCGAGCCGGGCAGCAGTATCTCGCGGGCGATAAGGTCCGCGTCAATACAAGGATACCCCTGCCCTGCTAAAAATTTTGTCACACTGGATTTACCGCAGCCGGAGCGGCCGGTGATGCCTACGACTTTCATAGCTCGACCACCCGGAACGCCGCGGCACGGATGAGGCGGTTGTAGACCGCCATGGAGACACCGTCCTGCTCAGGGCAGCGGGCGTAGACGATCTCGGCACCATGCTTGTCCAAGTCGCGCAGGGCGGTGAACAGGTGGTGCGCCTGGGTGACGCCATCGTGATTTTTGCCGTACTCGATAAAGGGCACGGGCAGCTGGGCGCCCTCGCCGTCAAAACAGAGCGCCCACACGCCGGGGGCCACGTGCTGCTCGACATAGGCCTTATACTTGGCGAAATCGCCGCGCAAAATCGTTACCTGCGCCTTGGGGGCGTAGTGCTTGTACTTCATGCCGGGAGAGCGGGCCACTTCCCCATCCTTGAGCTTTTCCAGAATCGCGGGGCTGACGAGGACTTCTTCGCCCAGGACCTCTTCCATCTGCTCTTTCGTTACGTAGCCGGGGCGCAGCAGCATCGGGTGTTCGCCGGTAACAGCCACGACCGTGGACTCGACACCGACAGCGCTCTCGCCGCCGTCCAGGATCAGCGGCAGGCGGCCGTCCATATCCACCAGGGTATCCTGGGCGTTGGTGGGGCTGGGCTTGCCGGAGAGGTTGGCAGACGGCGCAGCAAACGCCACACCGCTGGCCTTGATGACAGCCTGTACCACTGGGTGGGACGGCATGCGCACGCCCACGGTATCCAGCCCTGCACAGGTCACGTCGCTGACCTCCCCGCCCCGGGGCATGACCATCGTCAGCGGGCCGGGCCAAAAGGCTTTGGCCAGCTTGTAGGCACGGTCGGGCACCTCGGACACGATGCCCTTGAGCATTTCCATGCCGTAGATGTGCACGATCAGGGGGTTATCCTGGGGGCGGCCCTTGGCCTCAAAAATCTTTTTGACTGCTTCTCCATTGCGGGCGTCGGCCGCGATGCCGTAGACCGTCTCGGTCGGCAGGGCGACCAGCTCGCCTTTTTGCAGCAGTTCTGCCGCCAGTGCAATGCTTTTGTCATTCACCGGCAAAACCTGTGTATTCATTATGCGTCACCTTTGTTTGCTTTGAGTTTTTCTTCACGGTCGGCCAAAATCAGCGGGTCCAGCACCCGGTCCAGGTCACCGTCCAGCACGCTTTGCAGGTTGCGCAGCGTTAAGCCGATGCGGTGGTCGGTCACGCGATCCTGCGGGAAGTTGTAGGTGCGGATCTTTTCGCTGCGATCACCGCTTCCCACCTGGCTTTGCCGCTGGGCGTTATAGGCTTCATCGTAGGCGGCCTGCTTTTGCTGCAGCAGGCGGCTGCGCAGGACTTTTAAAGCGCGGTCTTTGTTTTCCCGCTGGCTGCGCTGATCCTGACATTCTACCACCATACCGGTAGGCAGGTGGGTCACGCGGATGGCCGAGGACGTTTTGTTGATGTGCTGACCACCTGCGCCCGAAGAACGGAAGGTATCGATGCGCAGATCCTTGGGGTCCAATTCAAACTCCACTTCCTCGGCTTCGGGCATGACGGCCACCGTGACGGTAGAGGTGTGGATGCGGCCCTGAGTCTCGGTCTCCGGCACGCGCTGGACGCGGTGGACGCCGCTTTCAAACTTCAGGCGGCTGTAGACATCGGGGCCTTCTACAGAAAAGACGATTTCCTTTACACCTCCCAGCTCGGTGGGGTTCTCGCTGATGGTCTCGCACTTCCAGCCGCGTTTGGCAGCGTACATGTTGTACATCCGCCACAGGCTGTGGGCAAAGAGCGCGGCTTCTTCGCCGCCCGCACCGGCACGAATTTCCAGAATGACGCTTTTTTCGTCATCGGCATCCTTGGGGATGAGCAGCAGGCGGAGATTCTCTTCGCTCTGTGCCAGATTCCGGGCGATTTCGCAAAGTTCCTGCTGTACCATAGCGGTAAACGCCGGGTCGGAGTCCTGCTGCAGGACCTCTTTGGCCTCCTGCTCATCTTTTTGCAGGGCCGTATAGCGGCGGTATTCTTCCATCAGGGGGGTCAGTTCCTTGTAGTCACGCATCATCTGGGCGTAGGCGTCTGCATCGGCAGCAGCCTCCGGCGTGGACATTTTATAGGCCAGTTCTTCGTACCGGCGCTCGACCTCGTGCAGTTCAGAAAAAGGCTGCATGGTTCCTCCTTTGGGGTATCGGGTTGTGGCGGGCAAAAATCACCGCTACTGTTCCCCGCCCCGCAGGACTTTTTTGATGTTGCGCTCGATCTTGGCACGCGGCAGCATGATCTCGTGCCCGCAGCCCTGGCAGCGGATCTTGAAATCCATGCCGACACGCAGCACATCAAAACGGTTGGCACCACAGGGGTGCGGTTTCTTGGTCTGGATCACATCGCCGACCTGTACATCCATGGCAGCACACCGCCCTTTCTTTGCTAAAATTCAGTACCCTTTATTATAGTACATCACGGTTTGTTTTGCAAACCCACTGCATAAAAGTTTACAAGGGTCCCCGGCCCTGCCGGGGGCATACACCATACAAGAAAAGAGGAGCCGAAAATGCTGGAATATCGTGCCGAAGGTCTTTGCCGCAACGCCAACCATCTGCGCCGTGAGGAGCTGTATCACTGCATCACCACCGGCGAAGTATTGCAGAGCACCGCCCTTGCCTTTGATACCGAGCGCCGCCTGCGCTTTGAGCTGGGCGGCCAGCGGGCCTACATGCCCTTTGAGGAATGTGTGGATGTCGGCCCGCAGGAGGAGATCAAGGATATTGCCGTGCTGACCCGGGTGGGCCGCCCCACCTGCTTTGTCATCACCGGCACCGAGGTGGACGAGAATGGCGAGGAGGTGTTTCTGCTCTCCCGTTCGCTGGCCCAGCGGCTGTGCCGTCGGCAGTATCTGGATACCTTGGAAGCCGGCAGTGTCATTCCCTGCACGGTGACGCACATCGAGAATTTTGGCGCGTTCTGCGATATTGGCTGCGGCATTGCAGCACTGCTGCCCATTGATTGTTTGTCGGTGTCGCGCATTTCCTCGCCTGCCGACCGGGTACAGGTGGGCCAGCAATTGCTGTGTGCCATCAAGAACCGGGACCCCCAGGGACGCATCGTGCTGACGCTGCGGGAACTGCTGGGCACCTGGAGCGAGAACGCCGCCTGCTTTGCCCCCGGCGAGACCGTGGTGGGCATTGTGCGCAGTGTGGAGGATTACGGCGTGTTTATTGAGATCGCGCCCAACCTGGCGGGGCTGGCCGAGGCCGACCACAGTCTGCATCCCGGCCAGGCCGTGAGTGTGTACATTAAAAACATCCTGCCGGACAAGATGAAGATCAAGCTGGTGGTGGTGAACAAAAATCTCGCCCAGCCGCTTCGGTTTGAGCCGCACTACTTTGTCACCCGCGGGCGTATCAAAAAGTGGACCTACTCCACCCCGCAGAGCCGCAAGCAGATCGAGACGGTGTTTTAAGCTTTAAACAAATCCGATTTGCTATCTTGCCACTTCTGTTTTTGCCGTGTATAATAGTATGGAAAACACAAAATACGAGGAAGTGATCAGATGGCAGAAGCATTTACCGCAGGTGTAAAGCCCGGTGGCCTTACAGATGATACCCAGATCCGCATTTTACTTTGCTATCTTATCAAAACAGCCGGTCCCCTGACGCGGGATACCCTGCAGGGTGCGCTTTTGCAGGAGCAGCTGGTCAATTACTTTGAATTTGCCGACGCTTTGGCCGAGGTGCAGAAGCAGGGCCTTGTCACCTGTACCGACGAGCAGTACAGCATCACTGACAAGGGTGCTTCGGTGGCCAGCACACTGGCCCATGATTTGCCCCGCACTGTGCGGGAGAGCGCCATCCGCGCCGTAATGCAGATCCAGAGCTGGCGGCACAAGGCAGCCTCCAACCGCGCCCATGTGGAAGAAAAAAACGGCAAGTATGTGGTGTGGTGCAATATCGGCGACCTGGGCAGCGATGTGTTTCAGCTGCAGCTGACCATGCCCGACAAGCTGACCGCCGAGATGACGAAGAACATGTTTATTGCACACGGCAGCGATATTTACTCGAAACTCATGGATATGCTGACCCAGCCGGGGACGGATGATGATCGGCCGCCGGAGGCGCTGTTGTGATATGGCGGGCCGATGCCTGCATCGGCCCCTGCAGAGCAGTTGCAGCATTACAGGGCTGCGGCATAATAAGCAGCATACAAAAACGGCCTGTCCGCAGGGACAGGTCGTTTTGTTTTGCTTATTCGCAGCCGAGGTAGGCTTTGCGGACCTCGATGTTGTTGGCAAGCTCGTGGGCTTCGCCTTCCATCTTGATCTTGCCGGTCTCCAGCACGTAGGCACGGTTGGCGATCTCCAGGGCCATTTTGGCGTTCTGCTCCACCAGCAGCACGGTCACACCGTTGCGGTTGACCTGGCGGATGATCTTGAAGATCTCCTTGACCAGCAGCGGAGACAGACCCATGGACGGCTCGTCCAGCAGCAGCATCTTGGGCTTGCACATCAGGGCACGGCCCATGGCCAGCATCTGCTGCTCGCCGCCGGAAAGTGTACCGGCGGGCTGGTTGCGGCGCTCTTTCAAGCGCGGCAACAGATCAAAGACCATATCGTAGTCGTTCTGGATGGCCTCTTTGCCGTCGCGGCGGGTGTAGGCACCCATCTGCAGGTTCTGCATAACGGTCAGCCCGCTGAAGACACGGCGGCCTTCCGGCACCTGGGCCAGGCCCAGACGGATGATCTTGTGGGCTTCCATCTTACTGATGTTCTGGCCACAGTAGTCGATTTCGCCGCTCTGCACTTTCAGCAGGCCGGAGATGGCGTGCATGGTAGTCGTTTTACCGGCACCGTTGGCACCGATCAGCGTGACGATCTCGCCCTCATTGACGTGGAACGAAATGTCACGCAGGGCCTGGATGGACCCGTAAAAAACATTGATATTTTTAACAGAAAGCATCTCACCCATGATCAGTCACCTCCCAGATAGGCCGCAATGACCTTGGGGTTATTGCGGATCGCTTTGCCGTCGCCGCGGGCGATGACACGGCCGTAGTCCAGCACGGTGATCTCCTCGCAGATGCCCATGACAAAGTTCATATCGTGCTCGATGAGCAGGATGGCGATGCCGAACTGGTCGCGCACACTGCGCACGGTCTGCATCAACTCGTCGGTCTCGTTGGGGTTCATACCGGCGGCAGGCTCGTCCAGCAGCAGCAGTTTCGGGTTGGTGGCCAGGGCACGGGCGATCTCCAGCTTGCGCTGTTCGCCGTAGGGCAGCTGGCTGGCCTTGAGGTCTGCCTTATCTTCCAGTCCAAAGATCTTGAGCAGCTTCTTCGCCTCGCGATTCATCTCGTGCTCTTTCTCTTTGTAGGCGGGCAGGCGCAGGATGCCGGTCCACATGCCGTACTGGATCTGGTTGTGCAGGCCGACCTTGACATTATCCAGCACGCTCATCTCGTTGAACAGGCGGATATTCTGGAAGGTACGGGCCACACCGGCCTTGCTGATCAGTTCGGGGTTCTTGCCGGTGATATCCTTGCCGTCGAGGACGATGTTGCCCTCGGTAGGCTTGTAGACGCCGGTGAGCATGTTAAACACGGTGGTCTTGCCGGCGCCGTTGGGGCCGATCAGACCATAGAGGTGGCCTTTCTCGATGGAAAGGTCCAGCTGAGCAACGGCCTGCAGGCCGCCGAAAGCAATACCCAGGTTGCTTACTTCCAACAGTGCCATGTTAAGCCGCCTCCTTCTTGTTCTTCTTGGGTGCCCTGTCGGCCGCGTCCTTGCGGAAACGGGCAGTCAGGCGCTTGCGCATTGCGATCATCTGCGGGCTCTGGTTGAAGATCATCACAACGATCAGCACGATGGCGTAGATCAGCATGCGGTAATCGTTCATGCTGCGCAGCAACTCGGGCAGGACGGTCAGCACGGTGGCAGCAATGACCGAGCCGCGCAGGTTGCCGATGCCGCCCAGAACAACGAACACCAGGATCAGGATGGAGGTGTTGTAGTCAAACTTCTTAGCGACCAGAGAGGAGTAGTTCAGCGAGTAAAGCACACCGGCCATACCGGCAAACACAGCGGAGGTCACAAAAGCCATCAGCTTGTACTTGGTGATGGGGATACCGACCGAACGAGCGGCGATCTCGTTATCACGGATGGAGGTGATGGCGCGGCCTGCGCGGGAGTTGACCAGGTTGAGGATGACAGCCAGCGTGATGATAACCAGCACGATGCCGATGGTGAAGGTGGAAGCCTTCTTGATTCCGATGATGCCCATGGCGCCATTGATCAGCACTTTGCCGTCGGCGTCGAGATTCAGGGAGGCAGTGTCCTTCAGGGAGAAGTGCAGGCCCTTGGAATCTACGCCCAGGTTGCAGGCGTTCATGAAGTTCTTGACAATCTCACCGAAAGCCAGTGTGACGATGGCCAGATAATCGCCGGACAGACGCAGGACAGGGATGCCGACCAGGAAGCCGAAGATACCAGCCACAACGCCGCCCACAACAAAGGCCAGCAGCAACGCTACAGGCTTGGGGAAGGTGGTGTCATACAGGCTGACCCACACCAGCGTACCGGCAAAAGCGCCCACGCTCATAAACCCGGCGTGACCCAGGCTCAGCTCGCCCAGCATGCCGACGGTCAGGTTCAGGGAGACAGCCATGACAACATATGCGCAGATAGGCACCAGCTGACCCGCGAAGGAGTTGGTGACCATGCCTGCGGCGGACAAGATCTGGATCAGCAGATAGAAGCCGATGACGATGCCAAAGGTGATGATGTTGCTCTTGGTGGAGCGGTTCAAATTTTTCAAGTTCATCGCAGCCACCTCACACTTTCACGTTGACTTTCTTGCCCAGCAGACCGGTCGGTTTGACGATCAGCACGACGACCAGCACCAGGAAGACGATGGCGTCAGACAGCTGGGTAGAAATGTAAGCTTTGCTGAGGTTCTCGATGATGCCCAGCAGGATGCCGCCGACGAATGCGCCGGGGATCGAGCCAATACCGCCGAAAACAGCCGCCACGAAAGCCTTGATACCAGGCATAGCGCCGGTGGTGGGCTGCAGCGTGGGGTAAGAGGAGCAGAGCAGCGCACCGGCGATAGCCGCCAGGGCGGAGCCGATAGCGAAGGTCAGCGAGATGGTGCCGTTGACGTTGACACCCATCAGCTGGGCAGCGCCGCGGTCCTCAGACACAGCCAGCATGGCGTGACCGGCGGGCGTGTAGTTGACGAACCACATCAGCACCACCATGATGACCACGCAGGCCACAATGGTAACGATAGTCTCGGCGGAGATGGTCAGCTGACCGCCAAAGAGAGAAACAGGCTTCATGCCGGAAACGACAGAAGTAAAGCTCTTGGGGTTGGAGGACCAGGACAATTGGGCCACCTGTTGCAAGAGATAGCTGACACCGATGGCGGTGATCAGAACCGCCAGGGATGGTGCCTCACGCAGGGGGCGGTAGGCCAGCCGTTCGATCACCACGCCCAAAATCGTGCATACGATCATGGACAGGACGATGGACAGCACCGGGTTAAGCCCCGAAGCGCCAAAGGCGAAGTAAACGACATAACTGCCGATCATGATGACATCGCCGTGGGCGAAGTTCAACATCTTGGCAATGCCGTAGACCATGGTGTAGCCCAGGGCAATCAGTGCATAAACACTGCCCAGGCTGATACCGTTGATCAGGTAAGAAAAGAATTGCATTGCGTACACCTCACTCTATTTTGCCGCTTTGTCCCCTGCCAACAGAGTTTGCCGCATCTGGCCGTTTGGGGAACATAAAATCATAGTACCACAAACAAAACGGCAAAACAATGGTTTTTGCGTGTATTTGTGCGAAAAACTGCTGTTTTTTTCAGCAATACAGAAAAACCATAAGAAAAAAGGAGCTGCCTGGACATACTTGTCCTGCAGCCCCCATTGGCAACGGAATCTACCTAGAGATTACATGGCAGTGTAAGCGCCGTCTTTGATGACAACAGCCTTAGGAGCCTTGGAAACAGCGCCGGAAGCATCCCAGGTCATGCCCTCGCCGGTCAGGCCGTCGAAAGTCATGGAGCCGAACTGGGTCTTCAGAGCCTCGCAGATATCGCTGGCATCCATGTCGCCGTTGATGTTGCCAGCCAGGACAGCCTGGTAGATGGCGTAGACGACATCGTAAGCATCAGCAGCGAACTGGTTCGGGGTGTCGCCGTAAGCCTCCTCGTAAGCGGTAACGAAAGCCTGGGTCTTCTCGTCCTTTGCATCAGCAGCGAACGGAGTCAGGAGCATCAAGCCCTCAGCCAGAGAGGTGTCGAAGCCTTCGATGGCCAGGATACCGTCCATGCCGTCGCAGCCGAAGAAGGTGGGCTCATAGCCGGTCTTGTTGGCGCCGATCAGGATCTGGGAAGCCTCCTGATAGTAGATGGGCAGGAAGACCAGATCAGCACCGGCCTCCTGGCACTTGGCAACCTGGGTGGACAGGTCAGACTTGTTGTCAGAGGTGAAAGCCTCGTCAGCAACGATCTCCAGGCCCTTCTCGGCAGCCTCAGCCTGGAACTTGTCGTGGACACCGCGGCTGTAAGCGTCGGAAGAATCATAGATGATGCCGACCTTGGTGCCCAGCTGGTTGTCTGCGATGTAGTCAGCAGAAGCAACGCCCTGGTTGGGGTCGGTGAAGCAGATCTGGAAGACATTGTCGCCAGCGGCGATGACGTCAACAGCAGAAGCAGACGGGGTCATCATGAAGATGTTGTCGTTGGCAGTCTCAGCTGCAACGGCCAGGGACGGGGTGGTGGTAACAGGACCAGCCAAGACCTGCAGGCCCCAGTCCTTCAGGGTGTTATAAGCGTTCACGCTCTTCTCAGCGTCATGCTCGTCATCCTCGAACTTCCACTCAAAGACATCGCTGCCGTTGGCGGCGTTGATCTCCTTGACAGCCAGCTCTTCAGCGTTCTTAACAGCCTGGCCATACACAGCGGCAGCGCCGGTGATGGGGCCGATGCCGCCGATCTTGATGGGGGTGCCGGTGTAAGCGCCGGAGCCCTCGCCTGCCTCAGCAGTAGCGGCAGTGGAAGCTGCATCAGAGGATGCAGCGGTGCTCTCAGCAGCAGAAGAAGCCGAGGAGCCGCAGGCAGCCAGGCTCAGCACCATAGAAGCTGCCAGAACAGAACTAACGAGTTTTTTCATTGTGATTTCCCTCCCAAGAAATTTTCGCAGCACCGGCATTTCGCCGCCGGGGTCGCACAACCCCGGATAGGATGCTGGAATATACTAGCCATTATAGACTTTTATCCCCTAAAGTGCAATGGCCCGATTTTACAGAGTTGACAATCAATTTTTTAGGTTTTATGTAGTTTTTACACAAAATTCAGTTACAAAAAGTTATCAAAACGGCAATACCGCAAAAAGTTCAAGTATTTTTTTGTAAAGTTCTTGCAAACTGCGCCGAAATTTGCCATAATGAAAAGAGTATTACACTTTACCACAAAAACGAACTGTGAAAGGGGCACATTCGCAGATGAAACTTTTGGAAGATCGCATTTTGCAGGATGGGCAGGTCCGTCCCGGCAACGTACTGAAGGTCGACTGCTTTTTGAACCACCAGCTGGACGTGGATCTGCTGGACAAGATCGGTGAGGAGTTCTACCGCATTTTTAAAAATGACGGCGTGAACAAGATCCTGACCATCGAGGCTTCCGGCATTGCCATCGCCTGCATGACCGCCCGGTATTTCAACGTGCCGGTCGTGTTCGCCAAAAAGGCCAAGAGCAAGAACATTGACGGCGAGGTCTATACCTCCAAGGTGCAGTCCTTTACCTATGGCCGCGAGTATGACATCACCCTGGCCAAAAAGTTTCTGAACTCCGGCGACCGTGTGCTGATTTTGGACGACTTTTTGGCAAACGGCAAGGCCATGAAGGGCCTGCTGGATGTCTGCAACCAGGCGGGCTGCTCGGTGGCCGGTATCGGCATCTGCATCGAGAAGGGCTTCCAGCCGGGCGGTGCGGAACTGCGCGCTGCTGGTTACAAGCTGGCCAGCCTTGCCATCGTCAACGAGATGAGTGATGACCATCTGACTTTCCGCGAGCAGTAAAAAACAGATTTTCGCCTGCCAGGGCCATACCCGGCAGGCTTTTTTGTTGTACCGCAGCGGATTTTGTGGTATACTTGCCTGTAGCCTTATTATAAAGGAAAGGGGGGCCTTGTTTTGGCGGATCTTGCCAAAGGGCGGCACACGGCGACACGGTTTGCTTTGGGGGCGGCGCTGGGCGTGCTGGTGTTTCTGGCCGTGTACGGCGTTTCGCCGCTGGATGTGGCGAACGATGCCTTTTGCCGCGGCGGCTATATTGAAAAGGACATCCAACAGCACTACGCCGGGTGGCTGTTCTACCGCGAAAACGCAATTGGTTTTCCCTTCTGCGTGACGAAAGCGGTCAACGCACCTGCGGGCGTCAGCGTGGCGTATACCGATTCCATCCCACTGCTGGCGGCGCTGCTGCGGCCGGTGGCCAATGCGCTGGGCGGTACGTTCCAGTATTTTGGCTGGTTTACCCTTACCTCCTTTGCACTGCAGGGCGGGTTCGGTGCGCTGCTATGCGGGCTGTTCTGTGAGAGCGTGCCTGCCTGTGCGGCCGGAAGTTTGCTGTTCAGTGCCAGCCCGATTCTGATCGAGCGGGCATTCCGGCATACCTCGCTGGGGGCACAATGGCTGGTGCTGGCGGCGTTGTACTGCTATTTTTGCGGGCGGCGGCAGGGGCGGTATCGTCTTCCCCTGCTGTTTGCCGTCAACGTGCTGGCGGTGGGCATCCACCCGTATTTTCTGCCCATGACTTACGCGGTCACGCTGGCGCTGCTGCTGGAATATGCGGCGACGCACAAACGCTGGGCCGGGCCTGCGGTGTTTTTGGGCTGTGATTTGGCCTGCACGGCGGTGCTGGGCTGGGCGCTGGGGCTTTTGTATGGCACGGCCACCAGCGGCGGGCAGGCGCTGTACGGGTATTTCTCGATGAATCTGAACGCGCTGTGGAACCCTGCCGGGGTAAACGGCGTGCTCTACAGTCGGTTTTTGCCTGCGCAGAACCAGGTGGGCGGCAACTATGATGCGTTCGCCTACCTGGGATTGGGCGTGCTGATTGCCCTGCCCATCGCCGTGGTTGCGGCGCGAAAACGCCTGGCTGCGCTGCTGCGGCGGCACTGGGCGCTGTGCGCGGTGTTTGTGGTGCTGACGGCGTTTGCGGTGAGCCATGTGATTACGGCCAACGGCGTGACTCTGGTCACGCTGCCGCTGCCGGCGTCGCTGATCAAGCTGTTCTCGGTTTTCCGCTCCGGCGGGCGGCTGTTCTGGCCGGTGTACTACGTGCTGGTCCTGGCGGCCTTTGCCGGACTGGCGAAACTGCCCCGCGGGACCGTGTGGGTCATAGCGGCAGTGGTGGTGCAGCTTTGGGACATCAGCCCGGCACTTATCCAGCGGCATGAGGCTATGGTGCAGGCGCAGCAGAGTGAGGCCTTCCCTACCACACTGGAAAGTAATTTCTGGCAAGCGGCGAGTGGATACGAGAAGCTTTATTCGGTACAGGGGTTGCAGGACGATGCACTGCACCTGGCACTGTTTGCCGCTGACAACGGTATGACCACCAACAACCCCTTTGCCGCACGGTACGATGATGCCGCTTTGGAAAACCAGCGGGCCGCCCTGCTGGCGGCGCTGGCGGAGGGTCAGGCAGAGCCAAACGCGCTGTATTTGTTTGAGGACGAGGGCGACTTTTTGCAGGCAGTGGAGCCGGTGCGAAACGCCGCCTGGTGCGGCAAGGTGACGAGCCGGGACGGCAGCTGCAATTGGTATGTGATTGCCCCCGGCTTGCAGGGGCAGACGTTTGATGCGCTGTGTACGCTCTACGATGACAGCTATCCCCTGCGGCTGGCGGATTATACCGATGCGCTGTGGAACCGCGGCGTGTTGGATTCTACCCACAAGACCGTCTGCTTTAAGGATTCTCCGTTTACACGGCGGAAATTGGAAAATGCGCAGTATCTATGCGCGGACGGCCAAGCCTACCGCATTACGGAGCTTGATGACCACGACGCCGGTTGGCTGATGGTCACTTTGGATATAAACGACGCCACGATTTTGTGGGATCAGGAGTTGACGACCCAATGAAAGAATTGCATGTAAAAAGCCTGCTGCCTGTGCGGCTGGACAAGTATCTGATGGACCAGTACCCCGCCTTAGGCCTGGGTCGGCTGAACAAGGCCCTGCGGGAGAATAAGATCAAGCTGAACGGCAAAAAGCAGCCGCTTTCCACCCGGGTGCAGAACGGCGATACCATCCGCCTGTTTTTGAGTGACGACCAGTTGGAAAGCCGCCCCACCCCCGCCGCCGTGTTTGTGTATGAGGATGACGACATCATCATTGCCAACAAGCCCGCCGGCCTGACGGTGGACGGCGGCGACGCCGACACGCTGGTAAAACGGGTGCAAGCCAAACTGGCCGCCGAGGGCAAGCCCACCCACGCCGTGCTGTGCCACCGGCTGGACACCGGCACCAGCGGCCTGGTACTGCTGGCCAAAAATAACGCCGCTGAGGCATTTTTGACCGAGGCCATCAAGAAGCGGGAGATCGAAAAGCGGTATCTCTGCGTGACCTTTGGCCGCCCCAATCCCCCCGCCGCTCTGCTGCGGGATTACCTGCTGAAGGACGCCGAGCGCGGCATCGTGCGCATTACCGACACGACGGCGGGCGGCGCGAAGGAAGTCATCACCGGCTACGAGACACTAGCCGTCAGCGGACGGCTGGCCCTGCTGGAAGTGGAGCTGGTCACTGGCCGCACCCACCAGATCCGTGCGCATTTGGCGCATATCGGCTGCCCCATTTTGGGCGACAGCAAGTACGGCAACAACGCCGCCAACCGCGAACTGCGGCTGAAGTACCAGGCACTGTGCGCATGGGAATTGAAGTTCCCCGCCAAAATCAGCGACGAGCGTTTTGCCCACCTGACCGGGCGGGTATTCCATGCCGAGAAACCGTGGTATTGCCAGCAGGTTGAGGATGGGACGCTGAAATAAACACGTTCATTACAAAACAAATCCGTCATGCACACGCATGGCGGATTTGTTTTTATTCCATCATTTCAATTTGCGCGTCCAGACTTTCCCATGTGTACAGGGTGTTCAGGACTTGCAGCAGTTCCTTTTTGCTCAGGCGCGGAGGCAGACCCAAGCGGGCCAGCAGGGCGCGGCGGCGGTCGGCGCTGTTGGCCGTGCCGGAGATGCCCCACTCGTATAGATCGGTGTAGGTAATGGCGGTGCGGTCGGCATCCTGCGCTGTAGTTTGGGGCGCGGGGGCGCTGTCCAGCGCAGTCTGCAGGCCCTGCAAAATCAAGTCATCGGCGATGCCCTCAACGCCCAGCAACTCCTCCTTGCCGGGGGCCTGTTTGCGGGCCTCCTTGCCGTGGACCGCCGGGACGTAGGCCTGCAGGACATGCTCGGCCCCGACTAAGCCGGTGACAAAGTGGCGGATGCGGAAACCCGCATCGTCGGAATCGGTCAAAATGATAAGTCCTTGGGCGGCGGCAATGCGCTTGAGCATGTTTTGCAGCTCTTTATCCCGGAAGACTCGGGAGCCGTCGGTCGTCAAAATCGTCGCATCGACGAGGTTTGTCAGCCGCGCGGCGTCGTATTTTCCCTCCACCAGGACGGCTTGTTCCAGTTTCAGCATCAGGACCTCCCTGCCAGTGCCAGTTCGCACAGAGCTTTCTGCATCAGCAGGTCGGTGTCCAACTTGCTGCTTTTTAAATCGGTGTCCAGCTTTTGCAGCACTTCCAGGCATTTTTCCAATTGGCGGCGCTTGAAGCGGGAGGCCGTGCGTTCGGTCTCGCCCAGGCGGTAGCTCCATTTGCCACCGTAGCCAAAATCCTTGGCCACATCGGCCAGGCTGCGGCGGCTGCGCTTGGCCTGCAGGACGCGGTACATATCGATGTAGTTGCCGATGAGGGCGCCGGTGATCATGATCGGCTCGTTTTGCAGGGCCAGCAGCGTTTTCAGCTTTTGCTGGGCCTGGTCTGTGCGGCCAGCGGCTACCAGCTTGACCATATCAAAGGTGTCAGCATCCAGCGTGACAGTGCCCAGCTGGGCCACCATCTCGGCGGTGACGGTACCATAACCGGAGAGGGCCGCCAGCTTGTCGATCTCATTTTTCAGCAAAAACTGGTCCTCGCCGCAGCGGTCCAGCAGGGCAGCTTCCGCGCCCTTAGCAAACTGAGCGCCGCATTCGTTTGCCCAACTGCGTGCCATCTCCTGCAAGGCGGCGCGGCCGGGTTTATTGAGCTGCACGCAGTAGCCCAGCTTCTCACAGGCCGTGATCAGTTTTTGCTCCCGCTTGCCGGGGCGCAGCTTGCCGAACTTTTCCTCGATGACGCTGGTCATGACGAAGATGGCGTTTTCGGTGTCGGCCAGCGTATCGCAGAGGTCCTGCAGGTCCTTGTCCGAGTAGGTGGACGGGCGGATGAGGGGCATCAGCACCAGCCGCCGCCCACCGAAGAAGGAGATGGTGCCCGCTGCCAGCACGATCTCCTCCACCCGGGGCGCGGGGCCGTCCAGCACGGTGGTCTCGGGGTCATCCTCGTTCAGCACCTTCAGCGCCTTTTGGGCGGCGGTGTGGACGAGGGCCTCGTCGGCAGCGTAAAAGTAGTACAGCCCGCAGCCGGAGCGGAGCCGTTTATTCAGTTCGTTTTCACTGTAAAGCAACGCGTTCTGCCTCCTTGATTTGGAGCGAGCGGCCGGGCCGCAGTTGGATAAAGGGAATGTCCTGCCCATAGTATACCTGCTGGACGCCCGGCTGGTCAAGCCAGCGGGGCGAAGATGCGGTGGTCAGGATGGCGGCAGGCTGTACCGAATCCGACAGCGCCCCCGCCGCGCAGAGGACGTCCACCGCCACCGGCGCAGACAGGGCGGTGCTGCCTGCCATGACGGCAATGTGACTGCGGCCATCCCCTACCACGGCCAGATTGCCGCCGGAGGTGTGATAGATATCCAGCGTCAGGCCGTTTAAAATAGGCTGGGTGGTGTAGGCGCCCGTGGTTTGGGCAGTGCATATTTCCTCGGTGTCAAAGGTGATTTCTGTGCCGCTGCGGCGCAGATCCACCGTAAGCACCTGCTCGGCGGCGCCGTGGTCGGCCAGGTAGCTGCGCACGGCGCGCAGGTTGGCTTCCCCGCCACGGAACAGCACCACCGCCTGGCCATCCTGCACACAGACGACCGCCGGGTTGCCTGCAGTACCTACAAGCGCCATGGTAACAACGCCTTTCTGCATCTGCACACCCAGCACAATGGCCACTGCCGCGCAAACCACCCCCGCCGGCAGGAACCAGCGGAACCTGCCCGCCGCATAATATACCAGCGCCAGTATGCCCAGCAGGACCAGTACCAGCAGCGTGTACTCCCGCGGGAGGTACAGCCGGGCCAACGGCAAGGCAGCACACCAGGAGGCCAGCGCGTAAAAAATCCGCAGCCATACCGCCAGCAGGAAACTAGCCATATGGGCCAGCGGGGCCGCAATGGCAAGCGGGATGGCGACAATTTGCAAAGCCAGCACGACAAGGCCCAGTACCAGCGCGGGCTGGAGCATCCAGACCGTGAGCAGGTTGGCAAGGACGCCCACGCCGCTGGTTGTCAGGCCCTGGGCGACCAGCACCGGCAGGGTCGCCAGCGATGCCAGCGCCGCCGTCTGCACAGTGGAAAGCACAGTCAGCCCGGCGCGGCGCAGTTGGGCCTGCCAGCCATCGGCATCCTGGCCGGGGATATGCGCTTCTTCCCAACGGGTAAGCGCCACGGATGCCTGCACGCCCAGCACGGCGCAAAAAGAGAGCTGAAAGCCGATGTCGCAGGGCGCGTAAGGGTTTTGCAGGCCCAGCAAAACGGCCACCGCACCCGTGAGGGTGAGCAGGTCGATGGGCTGGTAGAACCAATCTCCCAGCAGCACCAGCAAAAAGACGATGCCAGCCCGCAAAACCGAGATCGGCAGGCCGGTAAGCAGCATGTAAAACACGGCTACCGCCGCCCGCACAAGGATCAGCGGCCGATAAAACCGACGGCGACGACCAAAAGAGAACAGCCCGCACAGCAGCGCCAGATGCAGGCCCGATACGGCCAGCAGGTGCGAGATGCCCGCCGCGCGGAAGGTATCCTGCACGGTGTCCGGCAGGGCCGCCTTATCCCCTAACAGCATGGCAGCTTCGAGGCCACCTAAATCCCGCGGCAGCCACCGGCGCAGCAGCGCTGAGGCATTTTTCCGCAGTCGGTAGAGCGCAAAGCGCGGGGCGCAGCTGTCGGCACCCGTTTTATAGCCGCCGGTGTACTCGCCTTGCAGCAGGATGCCGCGGCTTAATCTGGATGCCCGGTAGGCATCTTTGGGCAGGTCGGTCATGGTAAAATCGGCGGTGAAGGTCTCCCCTGGCTCCTGGGCGGGGAATCCGTTGCTGCGCATTTTAAAATGGCAGCTTTTGCCGTTGATGCCGGTGACCGTTAATGTGCCCCGCAGCTGGCCGTTCTGGTAGGCGGCTGTGGCATCCGTTTCAACAGTAACCATACAGGTCACTGTCTGGCCCGCCAGCGCCCGCACAGGGCGGAACACCGCAAAGCTGAACGCGCAAAACCAGCAAAGCCCCGCTACGGCACCAAGTACCAGCGGAAGAGCTCTGCTGCGGCGGGCTATACTTAAAAATAAAAGCAATAGCAAAAGTGCCGCCGCAGGCACCAGGACCAGCGGCGGCATGTTTGCCGCAAACAGCTCGGCCCCTGCAAAGCAAAGGCCAAAAATGGCAAGTTTGCGTTTCATCTTACTTAATGGGCAAAGAGCGGCAGCGGCTCGAGGAAGAAGATGTCGGTGCGCTTGGCGGCATCCCCCTCGGCCAAGGCGGCGCAGCAGCCAACAACGGTGCCAGTGCTCTTGGCGGCCAGGGTCTCCAGGGCGTGCAGAGAGCCGCCGGTGGAGATGACGTCATCCACGATCAGGATGCGCTTGCCGTTCATATAATCGATGTCCTTCTTGTCGATGACAAGGGTCTGCTTGCCGGCGGTGGTGATGGACTGATCCTCGATGATGACAGGCTCTTTCATGTAGAGCTTGGCACCCTTGCGGGCGGGGATCCAGTACTTGCCGCTCTGGCGGGCCATCTCGTAAGCCAGGGGGATGCCCTTGGCCTCAGCGGTCAGGATCACGTCAAACTCGGGGGCTTTCTTCAGCAGCGCGGCGGCGCAGGCCTCGGTCAGCTCCACATCACTGAACATGATGAAGGCGGCAATGTCCAGATGGTCATTGACCTTGCAGATGGGAAGTTCACGGGTCAGACCCGCGATATGCAAAGTATAGGTATCAGCCATGATAGCTACCTCATTTCGTTTTATAAAGTGATGCTGCGGCTGGCATCAGCCCGGAGGCCATGCCAGGCTGCGGCCTGCCAGCACATGGAAGTGCAGATGCTTGACGCTCTGGCCGCCGTCGGCGCCCACGTTGGTGACAACGCGGTAACCGTTCTCGGCCACGCCCAGCTGGCGGCACAGGTCCGCAATAACGGCATAGATGTGGCCCAGCAGGGCGGCGTCGCTCTCGGTCAGGGCGGCAGCAGAGTCAATGTGCTGCTTGGGGATGACCAGGAAGTGGGTCGGGGCCTGGGGGTCAATGTCGTAGAAAGCCAGCAGCTGATCGTCCTCGTACAGTTTGTTTGAGGGGATCTGCCCTGCAGCAATCTTACAGAACAGGCAATCGTTCATCGGATTTTCCCTCCTTTATTCTGGAATCCGAAACAGCTTGCGCTGTGGATTTACTGCATTTCAGCCTTGACGATCTCGGGCACGGCGTTCAGGGCGTCGTCGATCTTGGAGGTATCGCGGATACCGGCCATGGCGAAATCGGGCTTGCCGCCGCCGTTGCCGCCTGCGATGGCAGCGATCTTCTTGACCAGAGCGCCAGCCTTCAGGCCGCGGACCTGGGCGTTCTTGGAGACGCCAACGGCCATCATAGTCTTGCTGCCGTCGCTGCCGATCAGCACGGTGACAGCGTTGGGGGCCTTATCGCGGACCTTATCGACCATGTCGCGCAGGGTGTCAGCGCCGGTGCCGGTCAGGTAGGCAGAGACGATGCGCACGCCGTCGATGTCGGCAGCATTCTCGAACAGGCCGTCGATCTTGGCGGAGGCCATCTCGGCTTTCAGGATGTCCAGCTGCTTGTTGGTCTCTTTCAGTTCAGCGGTCAGGGCTTCAGCACGAGCCGGGGCATCCTTCAGGTTGTTGGCCTTCAGGGCAACGGCGGTCTTGGCCAGCTGCTCGGTGCGCTCATCCAGCAGGTTCAGCACACCGTAGGCAGTGGTGGCCTCGATACGGCGGATGCCGGCAGCCACGCTGGACTCGCTGAGGATCTTAAAGCAGCCGATCTGTGCGGTGTTGGTCACGTGGGTGCCGCCGCAGAACTCGGTGCTCCAGCCGCCAGCATCGACGACACGGACAACGCTGCCATACTTCTCGCCGAACAGAGCCATGGCCCCCATCTTCTTGGCTTCCTCGATGGGCAGGTTCTGGATGGTGACAGGCAGAGCCTCGAAGATTTTCTCGTTGACGCGGTCCTCGACCTTGCGCAGTTCCTCAGGGGTAACAGCGCTGAAATGGGTGAAGTCGAAGTGGGTCAGCTTATCATCCTGATAGCTGCCGGCCTGATGGACATGCTCACCAAGGACCTCGCGCAGAGCCTTCTGCAGCAGGTGGGTGGCGGTGTGGTTGCGGCAGATGGCCATACGGCGCTGGGTATCAACAGAAGCGGTGACCTCATCGCCCACATGGATGGTGCCGTCCAGCAGCTCGCAGGTATGGACAAAGTAGCCCTTGGGGGTCTTCTTGACCTGGGTGACTTTCAGCTTGGCGTCGCCGTTGGTGATATAGCCGTGGTCAGCGACCTGGCCGCCCATCTCGGCGTAGAACGGGGTGTGGTCCAGCACGACCAGCACGCCGTCCTTGCTCTCGCCTGCCTCGTCGGTGGCGATGGCATCGGCCAACTCTTCGCCGTCAGACAGGGCGATGACCTTGGCGGATTCGCTCAGGGTGTCGTAGCCGTCAAACTGGGTAGCCTCGGCGGTCAGCTCACCGAACAGGTCGGCGCTCCAGCCGGAGATGTCCTTGGCCAGGCGCTCGGCGCGAGCGCGCTCACGCTGCTTGGTCATCTCGACATGGAAAGCGGCCTCGTCGACAGCCAGACCAGCCTCGGCGGCGATCTCACGGGTCAGGTCAAGGGGGAAGCCGAAAGTGTCATTCAGCTTAAAGACTTCCGCGCCGGACAGGACCTTCTCATGGACTTCCTTCAGGTGGCTCATCATGCCGTTCAGGATATTCAGGCCAGCGTCGATGGTGCGGCCGAAGCGCAGTTCCTCGGTGCCGATGACCTTCTTGATATAGGCTTCGTGCTCACGCAGCTCGGGGTAGCCGGCCTCGCTGGACTCGATGACAGTGTCGACCAGCTCGGTCAGGAACGGGCGGTTGATGCCCAGCATGCGGCCATGGCGGGCAGCGCGGCGCAGCAGACGGCGCATAACGTAGCCGCGGCCCTCGTTGGAGGGCAGGATGCCGTCGGATGCCATAAAGACGGTGGCACGGATGTGGTCGGTGATGACGCGGATGGAGATGTCGTCCTTTTCATTCTCTTCATATTTCTTGCCGGCGATGCGCTCCACATGGTGCAGCACGGCGGCAACGGTGTCGACCTCGAACAGGTTGTTGACATCCTGCATAACGACGGCCAGACGCTCCAGGCCCATGCCGGTATCGATGTTGGGCTTGGCCAGCAGTTCATAGTTGCCCTTGCCGTCAGCATCGTACTGGCTGAAGACCAGGTTCCAGATCTCCATGAAGCGGTCGCAATCACAGCCGACGCCACAGGTGGGTTTGCCGCAGCCGTACTTCAGGCCGCGGTCATAGTAGATCTCAGAGCAGGGGCCGCAGGGACCAGAGCCATGCTCCCAGAAGTTATCCTCTTTGCCCAGGCGGACCATGTGGTCCTCGGGGATGCCGACGGACTTGGTCCAGATGTCGTAGGCCTCATCGTCGTCCTGATAGACGGAGATGTACAGCTTATCGGCGGGGATCTCCAGCTCTTTGGTCAGGAATTCCCAGGCCCAGGGAATGACTTCCTTCTTAAAGTAATCCTGGAAGCTGAAGTTGCCCAGCATCTCAAAGAAGCAGCCATGGCGGGCCGTGATGCCGACGCGCTCAATATCCGGGGTGCGGATGCACTTCTGGCAGGTGGTCACGCGATGCCGCGGCGGCTCCTCCTGGCCGAGGAACCATTTCTTCATGGGGGCCATGCCGCTGTTGATCAGCAGCAGGCTGGGGTCGTCTTTCGGCACCAGCGGGAAGCTGCCCAGGCGCAGATGGCCTTTGGTCTCAAAATAATGCAGATACTTTTCGCGCAGTTCGTTAAGTCCTGTCCATTGCATGTGTGTGTTCTCCTATCCATTGATTTACGGTGAAAGGCCACAAAAAAGAATACAGCCTTCGCCCCTGTACAGGGACGAAGGCTGTGTAAGCTTCCGTGGTACCACCCGGTTTGCAATGTGCCGCATGGACACACTGCCACTTTACCCGCGTTAACGCCGCAGTTACGCTCGGCTTAAATACCGAAAGCTCCGGGGTGGCTTTGCCGGGGTACAGCCGGATACCTTTCACCTAGTGGTATCCTCTCTACGGACTGGCCTGATCGGCATTGGCCCTTTCATCGCCATTTTTCTTTTAACAAAGCTATTATATGCCCCTTTTTACGGCTTGTCAACTGGTTTTTCCGGGTGTTTAGCGCAATGGGGTCATTCTTATTCAATCGGATGCTGGCTGTTCAATCACTTGCAAGCCTTCGGCAATTTTGGCAAAGAGGGCGGCGCTGGAAGTTTCGGGTTCCAGTACGCCGTCCTGCAAGACCGTGATGGTATATTTCGGCGTTTGCGCCGGGGTGAAGCCGCTGAACCAGTAATTGAGCAGCTCGTCCCCTGCTGCATCAAACTGGCCTGTCTGGGCGGTGCCGGTCTTGCCTGCGGCGGTGCCGCCGGCGGGTTTGGCGGCGTGGCCGATGCCATCCTCGACCACGCTTTGCAGCATGCTGCGCAAGGTTTTGGCGGTGGCGGCATCACAGACGATGCGGGGCGCAGGGAGTTGAAATGGGTCGGTGAGGGTGCCGTCTGCATCGGTGACGCCGTAGCAGAAGCGTGGCGTGTGGTAGGTGCCACCGCCGGCGATGGTGTTCATCATGGCGGTGATTTGCAGGGGCGTGGCGGTGAAGCTGCCCTGCCCGAAGCTGAACACCGCCAGCTGGCCGGTGCTTTGCAGTTCTTTGGCGGTGGGCAGCACCCCGGCGCTGGCGGTCAGGTCCGGAGCGATGGGCACAGCGGTGCCAAAGCCTAATTCGGCAGCCGCCGTGCCCAGGGCCTGCCCGCCCAAGATCTGGCCCAGGGCGACGAAGTAGGTGTTGCAGCTTTGCTCCAGCGCACCGCGCAGGTTGACCGTGCCGTGGGCTTTGCCCAGGGCGCAGCGGTAGGTCTGGCCGTCCACCTCGATGCTGCCGGTGCAATCATGGGTGAACCAATCGAGCCCATTCTCGTAGGCGGCCAGCGCCGCCGCCACCTTGAACACAGAACCCACGCTGAAAGTGGAGAACGCCCGGTTGACCAGTGAAGTATCATCGGCGCGGATGCTGCGGGCCACGTCGTCGGGGTCGTACTCCGGCATGCTGACGCTGGCTAACACCTCGCCGGTGGCGGTGTCCATGACGAGGATGCAGCCGCGGGGCATATACAGCTGGGCCAGGCCTTCGCACAAGCGCTGGATGTCGGCGTCGAGGGTCAGCTGCACCTGGGCGCCTGTGCCCTGCTGCTCGGTGATGATTTCCGGCGTGCCGGTGCCCATCAGCCGTCCGCGGGCGGTGGTCCGGCAGACGGCTGCGGTCTGGTCGCAGGAGTTTGCCAGCACAGCGTCCCAGGCGCGTTCCAGCCCGGTGACGCCGCGGCCTTCCTGGTCGAGGTAGCCCAGCAGGTGCACAGCAATAGGGCTGGGCAGCGTACGGCGGGGCTGGTCCAGCAGCAGTCCATTGGCCGGGGCACCGATTTGACCGATTTCGACCAAAAAGGGGCTGGTGGAATTGCGGCGCTCGTACAGCAGGGTCTGCGCCTGGTAGGACACGTAGGGCAGCAGCGCGGAGTAGCTGTTGTCGCCGGGGACGCAGAGGGCGTAGCGGGTGGTATCGGTGCCGGTGAGCGGGCGGTCGGTGCGGTCCAGGAAGTTGCCGCGGGCGCGGGGTAATTCTGTGGTTTGGGTGGTCTGCCGCCCGGCGCTGGCCGCGTAGGTGGTATCGGTGCCTACCCAGTACACCCGCGCCAGAATGACCGCCGTCAGCACCATCAGCACACAGCACAATCCCGTAAGCCGCCGCAATGACACAAAACCGCCCCCTTTCCCCGGTTAGTATGGCCGGGTGGAGGGAGCGGTAAACAATTATTGTTTTGCTTTTCTGCGCTGCAGCAGCCAGATAATCATGCAAGTCACCGCGATGCAGGGCAGGAAGCCGAAGGCATCGATGCCTACATCGGTCAGCAGCATGGCGCGGGCGGGGACGAAATATTGGTGAATTTCATCCGACATGGCGTACAGCGTGCAGAGCGCTGCCGCCAGCAGGCCTTGCTGCCATAGGGCGATGCGCCGTGTCCAGAGGTGCACCGTGACCGCCATGCTGACGCCCAGCGCGCAGTAGATATACACGTGCGCCCATTTGCGGATGTTGGCGTTGAAGTTCTGCGCGCTGAACCAGGACGGCGTGATGGCCGAAACTTTGCTGTGCTGCACAGTATCCGCCACTGCCCCGCTGAGCTGGTAGGATGTCTCCCCCGGCTGGGACGAGAAGAAGAAGATCAGCGCCATGATACCCAGCGTAACGGCCAGGACCAGATATTTGGCGTGTTTCTTCATGGCGCTGTCCCCCCTTTGCACAAAAATGTAAGATTTATTTAGTATAACACAGAGCGGGGCAAAATACAAACACAAGCCCGGCATCCGTTTTGAACTGCACCCCATTTGTTAGACAGTATGATATACTATCTAACAGATGGGGTGATTTATTATGTCAAGAGGAAAACCGAACAAACGATATACGCCGGAATTCAAGAAAATGGTTGTAGAAACCATGGAAAAAGAACATCTGAGTATCTATGCAACGATGCAGGAATTCGGAATTAACGACCATAAAATTATAGAGCGTTGGGAACGCATTTATCTGGAAGAAGGGCCGGAAGGCTTGACGGTTGAGCGACGGGGCCGCAGCAGCACTGGTCGGCCAAAGAAGCTGCCAAAAGAGGCGGAAGAAGATCTGCTGGC
>OLPY01000508.1_pt1 | contig 33127 bp, 35 predicted proteins | sample 1672481 | NCBI WGS metagenome assembly OLPY01 (sample SAMEA3136691, study PRJEB25190) | human gut metagenome | biome: human gut; feature: human-associated habitat; material: faeces | place: Austria | collected 2013 | reverse complement strand
GATGTTGTTCATTCTCTGTACCCACATCATTTGATTTTCCACTTTGAGGGCTTCCGTTACTCCCTCTTTTTCGGAAAGCTGTTTTACCAGCCGAGAAAACAATGCTTTCGCCTGCTGATGGGCTTTCGTGCAATCGGTGTTGCAAAATCTCTGCCTTGTGCTGTTCGGATAAAACTCCTTACCACACTGTTCGCAGATACGCTTCGGGTACTTATGACCGTCATTCGCCGCCCAGCGTTCCACCTTGGTTTTAGCTCTATGCGCAGCATTGCTCTCACGCTGCCGGTTTTTCTTGTGATTGGCTTTTTCACCGCTTCTTGCTCGGCTATCCATACTTTTAATTAGTTTATTGTCTTCCATAAACTTTTCAATTGATTTTGCACGATTAATGTAATCATCTGTAATGTCAGGTTTAAAGAAACTAAATGTTTCATCATAACTATAAACTTCCTTAAAAATACTTTCAGGACTATCCTTAGTAGCTAGTTTCTTATATACATCTGTAGGGCTTTTCTCAGCCTTTTTTTGAGAACGAATTAATGCCTTTGAAATAGCAATTGCAGCTCTTGTGTTCTCTTTTAGCCACTGACTTCTACCAGCAAATAAGAAACCTGATAATAGACTACTGTCATTTGACGAATCAATAATTATATTTCCAAGACCGGCATTCTCAAAAACTGCTAAATTTGATACAGTTGAAACAACTGCATCAGCATCTCCTGAAGCCAGTAACGTTTGAACATCTGAAATTGAATTTAACTGGTTGATTTTACTTATATCAACATTATTTTTCTTTGTAACATCTAAGAAGTATTTTTATGATATTGTTCCTAATGCTACTACAACACTTTGCCTTCAAGGTCAGAGATACTCTTTATTCCACTGCCCTTTCTAGCTAAAAGACCAAAGTTTAATTGTGATGTTGATAGTACAAAACCTTTTAAGTCAACTCCATTACTTACAGCAGTAATTAGTGGAAATTCTGCATATACTGCAACATCAATTTCATTTGCTGCAAAAGCTTCATTTACTGCAGGTCCTGCTTGAGCAAAATACATAATCATCATATCAAATATCAAATAACTCCCTTAGAAATTCTCCATATGTATCGGCACTTAATGACCATTCTGACTTTGTATCACTATCATCAAGACAAGGTATATATTGTTGAAACTGAAAGCCTTTTTAGCAGATAACTTTTTGTAAAAGCAATAACTACAATTGATATTACAAGCTGATGTTGCAAGCTTAATTAAAATACTTGTTGCAGGCATAACCATTCCTCTTTTCTACTTATTATTGCAATTATAAGTTATTGCAAATACTTATACAATTAGAATATTTTATAAATTTTTCATAGTCTCTTTGCATAAATAAAAAATATGTGAAAGTTAATTACCAAATCAACAATATATCATAATGTTATTGTATAATCTAAATATAATATTTTGTAGATATGTTGGTGTTTTGTATGAAACGCATATTATTAATCCTAATTACTTTATTATTAATACTAACAAGTTGCTTTAGTGCTAATTGTGTTACAAGGACAAGTTATAAATTCCTAAATAACAGTAAGTTATATTTCTTTGCTGACAGTAAGAATGACTATATCGTTAGTGTAAAGGATAGAACTGCTGTTGTTAATAAAATAGGTTATGGCTATAGCACAATTAAAACGTATGCTAAAATAACTAAGTGTAATTATGCCGGTAACTATTTTCATTTCTTTTCCGATAGTATAAACGGTAAATTAGGTGTTGTAAAATTTAATTACAATAGTGGTAAGTATGAAACTATAACTATGAATGATGGCACAAAAACTAGGTGGACACTTTGTTCTGTAGATAAAAGTAATAACTATTATTTTGTTGATTTCAATAATAGGTCCTTGTTGCGTAAATTTAATTCTAAAGGCAATCCTGTAAATACATATAAATTTGATAGTAACATTAATCAAATTGATACGACAAACGGCACTTATCAATTTGTATTAACCTCTTATGGACTGTGTTATATTAAAGGTAATACTATTTATTCAACATCAAATGATTACAACATATTCCCTATGTCAATGGTTAATGATGAATATTATTGTGGTAACGGAAAAGTGTATTCATTATTTAATACCAATGAATATGGTAGTTACAAAGATAACAAGACTGCTTTATTGTCACAAGGAATTGCAAAAGCAAGTGGTAATAAAATAGTATATTCTGATTTTAGTAGTTCAACTAATAAAGAATATTCTTTTAATTTTAATATTGAATATTTGTATGGCTATAAGGATAGAATTATCGTAACCAAAGGAAGCAATATTTATATTGTAAAAACCGGTGAATTAAAAAGTAAAAAAGCAAATACTACTAAGACAATTGAAAATAATAATACTAAAACATATGGTATTTATACTAATGCATATACTATAGGTGATAAATACATTACCGGTGTAAGCCCCAACACAACTATTGCAACATTTAAGAAAAATGTTAGTTATGATGGTTATGATATTGCTTTCATTAAGAATGGCAGTGTAGTTTCAAGTGGTAAAATCGGTACAGGAATGATTGTTAGATTTACAGGAAATAATGAAGTTGTAGAGAGAACTTTCATAATTAAGGGTGACGTTAATTGTACAGGTACAGTGAACAGTAAAGATACTGATACATATATGAACTTTCTACTTGGATTAGAAGGTTTAACTGATGAAGCCATGATAGCTTGTGATATAAATAATGATGGTGTACTGGATAACAGTGACCTAGTATTAATGGCAAAATTAAGAGAATAAAAAAGACCAATGCATAACAATACATTGGCCACAAAACATAAATTAAGGCTTTGACAAATTGTCAAAGCCTTAAAATTTATATATGAATTTTATTAGTCGCTATTTCTTACAAAGATTTGAACAAGAAGATTTAAAATTTTAAAGTATAGATAAATGATTGTATAAGCCAAACCAAAAGCAGCCATCCATTCATAACTTTTATCCATCTTTCTTTCAACACATTCTTCAATACCATTAAAGTCAGCTACTAGGAATATTGCTGCAATAATAATAAAGATAATTGAAGAAATGATACTTACTACAGGATTTGCAAGAATTCCATCAATACCCATTGCAACAATATTTAGACCTGGAATAAAGTGCATAACAATTAGAAGAATGCTACCGATAATAATTGAACCAAATAGTATAAACATAAACTTTCTGAATTTTGCAGTTACTTTAATAATTCTAGTAGTATATAGAATTAGCATTGTTAGTTCATATTCTGTATCGACATCAAAATTGAAAGTTATTTTAGAATTCTTATAAGTTAATATTTTTGATTTGTTGTTAAAAGTTATTTTTATTGGGTTTGAATATACTCCAAATTTGCAAGTAATATTAATTAAATTTCATTTTTTGATTATTTACTCCATTTATTTAAAATTTTTAATCCTATCAATAACTGAACTACAATCTTCAATTTTTAATCTATCATTTAATTTACTTATTATAATATCTAAATTATCATTATTAACGATTTCTTCTAAAATAGATACAGCAGATAATCGAATATGAAAATCATTATCATTTAAAAATAAACAAATATCATCAATAACATTTTCACCAAACAAATACAAGCAATATAGACAACTTAAAATACAATCTTTTGACTTATTACAACTTTTAATTTTATATACATATTCTTTAAAGTCATTAGAAATTCCTAAACTATAAACAACATCACCTAATGACATAATTGCATAACTTTTCGCTAAATTGTTTGTATCGGTACTAATTGCATTTTGAAGTAAAGTAACAGTGTTCATATCATTAAAGACAGACAATGAATCGAATACTTCTGTTCTGACATAATCATTATTATCTTTTGAAAGTCTATTTAAAATTTCGAATCCAAATTCATCTATAGATTTTACCATTAAGGAAGCTACTAGTCCTCTTACAAAAGAATTTGAGTCATATGATAATTTCCTTAATAGTAATTTCTGTTTATCAGTAAATTCGTTTAATTCATCATAGTTGTTTAACAATTCAATTTTTTCTTTTACTACCATATATGTTAATATCCTTGTTTTTATATTAGTACAAATACATTATACTAAACTGAAAACAGAAAAAATATTAGCATTATATATAACAATATACCAAATTATTTTTACATATTAAACAAAAAGGTCATAGAAATCTATGACCTTAATTTTATTTATTTAGTTTTCTTTTTATAATATGTGTTACAAAGTTAAATACAAATATAGCAAATAAACCTATGATAACACCTAAAATTATTGCAGCAAAAACATCACTTGGAAAATGAACAAATAAGTATAGTCTTGAAAAAGTAATTAGAGTTGCTAGAATGATTGCTATAATTCCAAATTTCTTATCAGCATATGTGATTATTACTGCACTAATAGTTGATGCTAAAGTGTGACCTGATGGAAAAGAATAATCTGTAGGATTGCTGACTAATAAAGGAAAATTACTTTCAATCCAACAAGGTCTGGGTCTTGCTACCAGTGGTTTTAACAGTAAATTGCCGATTAATAAACTCATTATTAATCCTATAGAAAGGATAATTCCATATTTGCGATATTTCTTAGATATTAAAAATGCAATTGCAACTATTATCCATATTGCACCACTACTACCCAGTGCAGTTATCTTAGGCATAATAAAATCTAAGAAGTTACATTGTAAATTGTTATGTATCCAATGTAATATTGCAAAGTCTATATTTTGTATTGTATCTAACATTATTTCACCTGATTTCAGTTGCTATTTTGCTAAGTTAATTTGTGTTGAAAGAAGTGGCACTTCATCTTTTACAAGTTCTAAACTGTCTAGTAACTTTTCTATAGAAGAAACAATATACTTGCAGTCTGTCAAGAATGAACGATTTTCATTCTGATACATTTTGTGATAGAAAGATAGATTAAAACAATAAGTTTTGTATTTATTTTGTGGTTCTTTTAATCCATTAACAAAGTTATGAAATATAGGTTGCAAAAGCATTTCATATTTCATATGTTGTGCCATACCACCGGTAAAGAATGCATTATGTGCAAAAGTAAAGCAATCTGCAATATAATGTACTGCTGTACCTAATAAGAACCATTGATATGGTGTTGATATTGTGGTGGAAGAAAGTTTTTCAACAATTCTGTCAATGTGTTTCTTGCAATTTGGAGCATTGTGACCATGAAGTAATTTGTGCTTTATTGAACCTCTGATATATGTAAATGGATTATAGTCTGGTTCAACACATCCAATAAGAAACCACTTTTCTTTTAAAGGTGATAACTTCATTTTCTTAATATTAAGTAGGTATTTACCCAGTAGTAGATGATCGTCAGTTTTCAATTTAACTCAACATCCTTTCTGAAACTCTTTAGGTCATTAAGTGTAAGTGACTTATTATGATTAATAGGTTTCCATTCAGATTTAGTAAATGGAGCAATTACAGAAATCGGAATATATGTAATCATAAATATCGGAAATGTAAATGCATACAGAATTTTCTTAACATTACTACAACAAATATTCTTCCATTCTGTTATTGTTGTGATAGCATCAATAAAGAACATTGTTAAATACAAATTCAATGCACTTTGTCCAAGTGATAATAAGATTGTTGATACGCCATCACTTTTAATTATACTAACTACTATAGCAAATATATTAACTATTATGCTAACCTATAAAAGAACATTAGCCGGTGTAATATTCATCAACATATCAATGGCTGAGAATTTACCTTTTAATGTGTACTTAAAAAGTCTTTTGCCATACTTACCTAGGATTTGTAAATAGCCTTTAGACCATCGTAGTCTTTGTGTTACTGATTGTTTGAAACTAGAAAGAAATAGGAATATACAAGAATTGATAAGCATAACAAACAAAGAATACAAGCATAATGGAATAGTTAATCATATTGATTGTATCCATAATACCACCTACCTTAATAAATTAATATATATTGTACAAAAATTCTACTAGTAGTTTTTGTAAGTTCTTTATTTTCTTTTTCTTTCATTTACTTATACGCAGGTTTATCAGAAAAGTTGGTAAAAAAATTGACTTTAGTTTCCTAAAGCCAATTTTCTTTTTATTAATTTATCTTATTACCACATTTAGAGCAGAAACAATCTTTTGCACTTACTTTGTTGCCACATTTACTACAAGTCTTTCCAAGTTTGTTACCACAATAATTACAGAATAAATGTGACTGACTTTGTGATGCACCACATTTATCACAGGTAACATTACCCTTCTTGTAGATTAAATATACAATCAAACCGATTACATTTGTAAATAATCCAATTAGTCCCCAAAGTACAGGATAAAGTTTTGAATTATAAGCATCTTTATACATCCATAGAGCAATCAGTACCCAGTAGATACAAGCAATTAATACTGCAACAACTGCTGAAATTTTTAGTACCAACATACCATTAGGTACAGCAGTAGGTTTGCTAATTACATACACTTTACTGTCGCTATGGTGACTATTAATGCAACTTAACATATATACATTACTGTTAGATAGATTCTTACTAAAGAAATGATCACTATCGTAATCTTTGTTGATTTGGTCAAAATCTTTGCTGATAATTGAATTTAGCATAAATTCATCATTTTTTACATATTTAAAGGTAGTATCCGGAATCTCAGTAGCAGTTAAATATTTAGATTCTTTGTCACTACTTTCAAGGTTAACTGATGACTTTGCCAAATTTGAATTCTTTGCTGAATAAGTAACATCGTTATTACCGTTAAGTACCAAAATATCAACAATGTCTGATGATGAAGATGAGGTGTTTTTAACTGCATCTTTAATAGCTGATGAATCGTTACTCTTTACTGCATCTTCAAGTTTTGAATACTGATATGCAAAGTTAAGTCTTTCACTAAACACAACACCAACTGTTACACAACAAGCAATTGCCAAAACTAATGCAATAATTATATAGGCAATTGCAACCTTTTTAAAATTAATTTTACTGATAAACTTATCAAACTTTTTCATAATTTTTTTCTCCTTGCTGACCTAATAAAATAGGTAAAAGCATTACTACTGATAAGCACATAAATATAATCGGAATAATGAATACACTTAAAGAAATTCCGAATATTACAAGCGCTACAGGAACTATTACAACAAGTAAACATAATAATAAAAATAGTCTTGTTTGTAATTTTTCTTTCTTTGCTAACTTGATTTGTTCACACTTTCTTTCTATCTCAGGTGTTAGGTTATGAATTAATTGTTCTGCATCTTTATTCATAATGACTCCCCTTTCTCTTTTGCATTAAAGATTTTTCGTATTTTTTTCTTACCGTCAAATATTCTACTTTTAATAGTCTTAGGCTTTACACCAAACTTAATAGCAATTTCCTCCAGAGTTAGATTTTCTTCATATTTCATTCTAATTGCAATTCCTTGTTCCGGAGGTAAGCTACTGATGATTTCATTTACCTCTTCATATTCCATCTTCTTCATTATTTCATCAGAAATATCAGAACCATCATCAATTTGTAAAGCCTCTATATCACTAATAATTACTTTGTTTTTCCTTAAATAATCTATGTAACAATTCTTAGCAATTGTTATTAACCAAGTACCAAAACCTGCTTTACTTTTCAAATCGTACTTTTCAATATTTTGTACCATTTTTAGGAAAGTTTCTTGAGTTAAATCTTCTGCTAAGTCACTGTTATTAGTATTTTTTAGGAGAAAACCTGAAACATATGGATAAAACATACGAATTAAATCTTCAAATGCTTTTCTGTCACCGTTTTGAGATTTCTTAACTAAATCTTTTTCATTCACTATTTCCTCCTCCTTTGTTTTTCATTTAGTTATACGCAGAAAATTTTAAAAGGTTGGTACATAATAAAAAATTCTTCTATAATTATAATATTTATTATCCTAAAACACAAGAAAACCACTAGTAAAAATACTAGTGGTTTATAAGATTTAAAGTATATTTAACTTTTATTAAATATTTTTCCAAACATTAATAGAAATATCTGTGTGAGTATCATTTAGAATATAAGGTGTATATGCATATGATGACTTGTAAGTGAACTTTTGGTTTAGTCCTAACTTTGTAGCCTTAAAAGTAATATAAGCATATTGAGTTTTATAATCACGATAATAATTAGCAGGTGTCATTTCATTACCATTTTCATCATAATAACGGAAATAAAATTTCTCAGTAGCATATTGTTTTATAGTAAAAGTATCACCTAAGTTAACATCTGTATTGCCATCCACATAAGAGCCACTTTCATAATTTCCTGAAAAGGCATAAATAGACAATACACTATCTCTTACTTGTATCTCTCCCGAATGATAAATATAACAAGGAGTTAATTTATACAAACCATCTTTAGAAAACTTTACTGTATAGTCTGTGAAATATTTACCATTTTTTCTTGTTGTTACTTCAGAAATTTGGTTGATAATATTGTCATTTTCATCTTTGAAATATACATTGTCATGACTGCTTTCTGTAAATGTAACATAAATATGGAAGTCCTTATTTACATTTGCAGAAGTGTTAGGTGTATAAAACTCCATATACTTATGATTAGTTAAAGTATATTTATTTAGAGTATTAACTGTTCTGTCAAGTCCGAATAACTTATCATCTTCGCTAGTTGCCTCATATTTCTACAGACCTTTAATTATTTATTCGCCTAAAATTTTTCTGATTTTGGCAAGTGTATCAATAGTAGTTTTTAAATCTTCTCCATCAATATTAGCGATAATCTTGCTATAAGCACTTACTAAACTTTCTTTCTGACCATGCATCTCAGAAACTGCCTTAGTTGTAGGAGTGATATATGTTCTTTCTTTTTTATCATCGGTATGCCATTCTACATAACCTTTTTGCTGAAGCTTTTTTACTGCTTTGGAAATATCCGTAATAGACATATGCATATATTCAGCTAAATCTGAAAGATAAACACCATCTTCAATTTCTGAATTTTCCATACAATGCTTTATGCTATATAAAAATAGATAATCAGCTTTTTCAAAAGTTTTGAATATATTGTCAATATTAATACTTCTTAGGAAGAAATCTTCTTGGATACTACTCAATTACATCTGTCCTCTCTTTTTACATAATCTCTATTTGTTACAAGGCTCTTGTATGCAGGTCTGATAATCTTATCAGTAGTTACAAGTTCCTCAATACGGTGAGCACTCCAACCAACTATTCTTGCAATTGCAAACAACGGTGTGTATAGTTCCCTAGGGATACCCAGCATATCGTAAACAAAGCCACTGTAGAAGTCAACATTAGGACTAACACCTTTGTAAATCTTTCTCTTTTCAGCAATAACCTTTGGTGCTAGTTTTTCAATGTTGTTATATAAAGTCATATCATCATTGCGATGCTTTTCTTCTGCAAGCTGTTCAACAAATCTCTTAAATACTTTTTCTCTTGGGTCAGATAATGAATAAACTGCATGGCCCATACCATAGATAAGACCTTGCTTATCAAATGTTTCTTTATTAAGAATCTTTTTTAGATAATTTTCAATTTCATCTTCATCATAGAAATTAGATACATGATGACGAATATCATCAATCATATTCATAACCATAATGTTAGCACCACCATGCTTCTTACCTTTTAGTGATGACATAGCAGCAGCAATAGCTGAATATGTATCTGAACCTGAAGAAGTAACAACTCTTGTTGTAAAGGTTGAGTTATTACCACCACCATGTTCCATATGAAGTAGTAAAGCAATATCAAGAACTCTTGCTTCAAGTTCTGTATATTTTTGATCCGGTCTAATCATACGAAGAAAGTTCTCAGCAATAGAAAGTTCAGGATCAGGTCTATGAATATACATACTACCGTCATTTTCGTAGTGGTTATATGCGTGATATGCATATGCTGCCATCATTGGGAATGTACTAATAAGCATCATACATTGTCTTAATACATTAGAAAGTTCAAGGTTGTCCTTATCTTTATCATATGATGCTAAAGTAAGAATACTTCTAGTCATTGAGTTCATAATGTCAGCAGTAGGAGCTTTCATAATTACATCACGAGTAAAGTTAGTTGGTAATTCCATACCGTCAGAAAGAGCAATTTTGAATTTGCTTAACTGACTTTCTGTTGGAAGTTCACCAAATAATAGAAGATATGCACCTTCTTCAAAAATAAACTTCTTACCTGTTGAGCCATTTACAATATCTTGAACATTATATCCACGATAAAGAAGTTCACCATCACAAGGTGTCTTTACTCCATCAATATATTTAAAGGCAGTAATTTGAGATATATTTGTAAGTCCTGTTAGAACACCTTGACCGTTTTCATCTCTTAAGCCTTTTTTTACACCATACTCTGCATATAAGCCTTTGTTGATTGAGTCATGAGTAACACACAAATCAACATTACTTTTTGCATAATTAAGTAGCTTATCCATAAATAACTCCCTTCGTATAAAGAACTATGAGTTAAGTTCCTTTTCTACATTGTCATTAATTTTGTGTATTATAGATTTAAGTACAGAAATTTCATCTTTTGTGATTTCTTTTTGAATTACATTTTTACAATTACAATACACTTTATCAACTTTATCTATTATATCCATTGCTCTTTTTTCAATAATAATATGCATTATTCTGTGGTCTTTACTGTCCTCAGCAAGACGAATATAACCATTCTCTCTTAGGTTATCCAAAGAATGAGAAATATGAGCTTTGGATAAATGAAATATCTTCATTATTTCCTTTGAAGTATCCACATATGGGTGATTATATAAGAACACCAATATATCAACCTCAATAGGTTTTAATTCACAATCGGCTAAAACCGGTTCCATTTTTTTATTAATTAATTTTTTAATCTGTCTAGCAACAGACAACAGTTCATTTGCTTCCATATAATACCTCTTAGTTCGGTAACGAACTATTAAGAAGTATAACACTAATTTGTATAAAAGTCAAGTAAATCAAGGGTTGTACACATAATTTTCACTAAACATTCACTATAATATAATTAATTTTGTACAAATATAAAAATACCGACTACTTTTCTGTAGTCGGTAATAAGATTATTAAGAAATTATTGCTTAATTAAAATTAGTTCTTTGGTAACTTAAAGTCATCAGAAAAATCAAAAGTAGCAAAGTAGTCACCTGGAGTTTCTGCTCTTCTAATTAATTTATGTGAGCCATCTTCCTTTAGTAGTACCTCTGCACTTCTTAGCTTACCGTTGTAGTTGTAGCCCATTGAGAAACCATGAGCACCGGCATCATGAATATAGATAATGTCACCCATATCAATCTTTGGTAACATTCTGTCAATAGCGAATTTATCGTTATTTTCGCATAGGCCACCTGTAACATCATACTTATGGTCGCAAGGTTCATTTTCTTTACCAAGAACAGTAATATGGTGATAAGAACCATACATTGCAGGACGCATTAGGTTTGCTGCACAAGCATCAAGACCAATATATTCCTTATAAATATGTTTTTCATGAATTGCAGTAGCAACCAAAGCACCGTATGGTGCAAGCATATATCTTCCAAGTTCTGTGTAGATTTCTACATCGCCCATTCCCTCAGGAACAAGGATTTCTTCAAATTTTTTTCTAACACCTTCACCGATAATAGCAATATCGTTCTTTGGCTGTTCAGGTTTATAATCAACACCAACACCACCTGAAAGGTTGATAAACTTAATATGTACACCTGTTTTCTTGTGTAGTCTAACTGCTAGTTTAAATAGAATACCAGCTAGTTCAGGATAATATTCATTTGAAACGGTATTTGATGCTAAGAATGCGTGAATACCAAATTCTTCAGCACCGGCCTTTTTAAGTTCAGTAAATGCTTCAACCATTTGTTCTTCACTCATACCATACTTTGAGTCACCGGGAGTATCCATAACCTGAACTTTTTCTTCACTGTCAGCTAGTTTGAAAACACCACCAGGATTGTATCTGCAACAAATTGTCTTTGGAACACCACAAACCTTTTTGATAAACTCCACATGAGTTAAATCATCAAGGTTAATGTTAGCACCTAGTTCATAAGCCTTTTTCATATCCTGTACAGGTGTAACATTTGAACTAAACATAATGTCACTACCTGTGATACCACAAGCCTCACATAGTTCAAGTTCTGTATAAGAAGAGCAGTCCATACCACAACCCTCTTCTTGTAAAATCTTCATTAGATATGGGTTAGGAGTAGCTTTTACTGCAAAATATTCCTTATAACCTTTGTTCCAACTAAAAGCCTTGTTAAGTGCTCTAGCATTTTCTCTAATACCCTTTTCGTCATAAATATGGAATGGTGTAGGAATATCCTTAATAATATCCTTAGCCTGTTCCAAAGTAATAAATGGCTTCTTCTCCATTTTTATTCCTCCTCTGAATCTTTTAAGTATTCCTCAACACTTTCATTAATAACACCGATTATTGACTCGGCACCTTCCCCTGTTTGTGCTGAAAATGGAAATAATCTTATATCATCAAACTCTTTTAGAGTTTCCCCAATCATAGCTAAATTCTTATTAACTTCTGATTTCTTTAGTTTATCCAGCTTTGTAAGAACCACAATATATGGCAAACCACTATTGTGTAAAAAACTAATCATACCAATATCATCTTGAGTTGGTTTATGTCGCATATCAAGTAACTGAACAACTAGGCAAAAGGCTCTTTCTTGGTCAAAATAGCCTTCCATTAATTCTGCCCATCTTTGTTTTTCAGCTTTACTTACCTTTGCATAACCATAACCCGGTAAATCTACAAGATGAAAATCATCAACATCAAAAAAGTTAATTGTTGCAGTTTTACCTGGCTTTGAGCTAATTCTGGCCAAAGCCTTTCTACCACAAAGTTTATTGATAAGTGATGACTTACCAACATTACTTTTGCCGGAAAAAATAACTTCAGGTTTAGTTGACTGAGGTAACTGACTGCTTGTACCACAAGCAAATTCAAATTCTGCACTATTAAAAGTCATAATTACCTCCTACTGTCTAATTGCATTAACTAGGCCATTTTTAACAGATGTGCCAGTACTTTTTGCAAATGATTTATTATAATTGCAAATTGCAATTTCTAAAACCTCTGTTATATGTTTAACAGGTTTAAATTCAACCTTTTCTTTAACTACATCATCAACTTCTTCAAGGTCTTTAATGTTGTCATAAGGAATGATAACAGTTTTCATACCATTTCTATAGGCTGCCATACTTTTCTCTCTAAGTCCACCTATTGGAAGAACTTTACCTCTTAAAGTAATTTCACCTGTCATAGCAACATCACTTCTTACAGGCATATTAGTTAATGCTGAGAAAATAGCAGTTGCCATTGTTACACCGGCTGATGGTCCATCTTTTGGAACTGCACCTTCCGGAGCATGAAGATGGATGTCATTTTTTCTATAGAAATCATTATTAATTATGTACTTTTCACTCATAGTACGGATACAAGTAATAGCAATCTTTGCTGATTCTTGCATTACTTCACCTAATGAACCTGTTAGCTGAATATTACCCTTACCAGGCATTAATGCCACTTCAATAGGTAACAATGTACCACCAACAGAAGTCCAAGCCAATCCGTTTACAACGCCAACTTCATTGCGTTTACTCTTAGTGTCATCAGTAAATTTATAAGCACCTAAGAATTCTTGAACATTCTTATCTGTGATAGAAACTGAGTCAACTTCTTCCATAAGTATTTTAACTGCTGATTTTCTCATTAAGGAAGCAATTGTTCTTTCTAATGAACGAACACCTGCTTCTCTTGTATAGTAATCAATTAATGAATAAATACCCTTAGGAGAAATTTTGAACTGTGTTTTATCAAGGCCATTTAATTCAAGTTGTTTCTTAATTAAATGCTTTTTAGCTATATTCAGCTTTTCTTCTCTTGTATAAGATGGAAGTTCAATAATATCCATTCTATCCCTTAATGGTGCAGGGATAAGTGACAAGTCATTTGCAGTTGTGATAAACATTACATTTGATAAATCAAAAGGAATTTCTAAGTAATGGTCAACAAATGTACTGTTCTGTTCGCTGTCAAGAACTTCAAGTAAAGCTGATGTTGGGTCACCTTTGTAGTCTTGTCCAAGCTTATCAACTTCATCAAGAATAATCAAAGGATTCATACTCTTTGCACTTCTCATTGCATTGATAATTCTACCTGGCATAGAACCTATATATGTCTTTCTATGACCTCTGATTTCTGCTTCATCATGAATACCACCAAGGGCAATTCTTGCACTATTCTTGCCAATAGCTTTAGCAATAGACTGTGCAATAGAAGTTTTACCAACACCGGGAGGTCCAACCAAACAAATAATCTGTGAATTGTTCTTACGGTTAAGAATTTTAACTGCAAGTTGTTCAATAATTCTATCTTTAACCTTATTTAAACCATAATGTTCTTTATCTAAAGACTTTCTTACTTTATGTATTTCAAGTTTATCAGTTGTAAACTTATTCCATGGCAAATCAAGACAAGTATCAAGATATGTACGAATAACAGTAGCTTCTTGATTTGAATAACCCATTTTCTTAAGTTTAGCACATTCTTTTAATAAAGTCTTTTCAATTTCTTCATCAAGGTGTAAATCTAAAATTTTCTTTTTATATTCTTCAGATTCAGATTCAGGATTGTCCTGTTCACCAAGTTCTTCTTGAATTACTGCAAGTTGTTCCCTTAGAAAATAATCTCTTTGATTTTTCTCTATATTCTGTCTGGCTTTTTCCACAATGTCATTTTCAATTTCAATAACATTGATTTCCTCCAACAGTAATTCAATTAAGGCTTCCAGCCTTGCTTCAATATCAAAGATATTTAGAATTGTCTGTTTATTTGTATAGTCGGTAATAATATTACTAGCTATATAATCAGCAATTTCTGAAGCATCTTTACAAAGACTTAGTTTATAAAGATAATCAGTTGAAAAACTAGGTGTAATAGATATATATTGTTCAAATACATTTTTTGCTGCTCTTACTAAAGCATCACCTTTTTCACTGTCGGTAATTTCACTTCTAGGAACTTCTTCTACTTTAGCAAATAAGCAATTTGTATCTGTTGTAATCTCTTTTAAAATACCACGATATTTACCTTGAATAGTAACTCTTATAATATCTTCTTGTTGATTTACTATTTGGGTAATGTTGCAAATAACACCAACTTTGTAAACATCATCAAGTTTTGGTCTATTTACAGAAGTTAGCTTTTGTGTGGTTACAAAAATTTCTTGGTTATTAAGCATGGCAGCTTCTACGGCAGCTTTACTACGCTTTCGACCTACATCAAAATGTAGAATCATATCCGGAAATACAACTAATCCCTTTAGTGGTAGAACCGGTAATTCAACAATATTAGGTGTATCGTTCATATAATCACTCAATTCAAAAATAGCTGTACCCAAAGAGTACAGCTATTTCGTATGTTTATTTAAGCTGTTGGATTGGATTCTTCATCCATAATTATTGGTTGCTTTTTCTTAGTTCTGCGTCTTGTAATCTTTGGTTTAGCCTTACCGTTTACAACATCAGCGTTAATAACAATCTTCTTGATTGTTTCGTCAGATGGAGTTGTAAACATTAAATCAGTAAGAACATTTTCAAGAATACCACGCAAACCTCTTGCACCGGTATTTTGCTCCTTAGCAATCTTAGCTACTGCAAGTAGAGCATCATCAGTAAATTCAAGATCAACATCATCCAGTTCAAACAGCTTCTTGTACTGGTTGACAATTGAATTTTTAGGTTCAGTTAAAATTCTGACTAGGGCATTTTCGTCAAGACCTGAAAGTGATGTAATAACAGGAATACGACCAACAAGTTCAGGAATAATACCAAACTTAACAAGGTCATGAGCTACAACATCTTTCATCCAATCTGTACTGTCAAGTTCTTTACGGCTTCTGATTGTGCCACCAAAGCCAAGTACTGAGGAGTTCATTCTCTTCTCAACAATTTTTTCCAGTCCCTCAAAAGCACCACCACAAATAAATAAAATGTTCTTAGTATTTATCTGTATAAATTCCTGTTGAGGATGTTTTCTGCCACCCTGAGGTGGAACATTAGAAACAGTGCCTTCAATAATTTTAAGTAAAGCCTGCTGAACACCTTCACCACTAACATCTCTAGTGATTGATGGGTTTTCAGACTTACGAGAAATCTTATCAATTTCATCAATATAGATAATGCCACGCTCAGCCTTTTCTATATCGTAATCAGCAGCTTGAATAAGTTTTAGAAGAATGTTCTCAACATCTTCACCAACATATCCGGCTTCTGTTAATGTGGTTGCATCAGCAATAGCAAAAGGAACATCAAGTGTTTTTGCTAAGGTTTGTGCAAGAAGTGTTTTTCCCACACCAGTTGGACCAAGTAAAAGCACATTACTCTTAGCAAATTCTACATCATCATCAAGGGAAAATACTCTCTTGTAATGGTTATAAACTGCTACACTCAAAGTAACCTTTGCTCTATCTTGACCAATAACATACTGATCTAGCACATCCTTAATTTCCTGTGGTTTAAGAAGCTGTGGAATTTCAATATCTTTCTTTTGGTTTTTAACAGGTTCAAGACCATCTTCTAATATTTGCATACACAAATCAACACATTGGTCGCAAATATATACACCATTGCCAGATATTATTCTACCAACCATATCTTGTGGTTTACCACAGAAAGAACAGTAAATTTCTTTTTCGTCCTTTGGCATTAACTAATTCCCCTTTTATCTGTTTGTGATAACCTTGTCAATTAGACCGTATTCAAGAGCTTCTTGAGCTGTCATAAAGTTATCTCTTTCAGTATCCTTTGCAATTACATCATATGGTTGACCAGTATTGGCAGCAAGAATTTCGTTTAACTTCTTCTTTGTGTCGATAATGTGCTGAGTATGAATAAGCATATCAGTTGCCTGACCCTGAGCACCACCACTTGGCTGGTGAATCATAATATCACTGTTAGGTAGAGCATATCTCTTGCCCTTTGCACCTGCTGATAGTAGGAAAGCACCCATTGATGCAGCCATACCCATACAAATTGTTGATACATCACACTTAATGTAATTCATTGTATCGTAAATTGACATACCGTCAGTAACAGAACCACCGGGACTATTAATATATAAGCTAATATCCTTTGTTGGATCCTGACCTTCTAGGTATAGAAGTTGGGCTACAACCAAACTTGCAGTCTGGTTGTTTACCTCTTCTGTTAACATAATAATTCTATCGTTTAAAAGTCTTGAAAAAATATCATAGGAGCGTTCGCCTCTATTTGTTTGTTCAACGACATATGGTACTAATGCCATTCTAATCAATCCTTTCAATTATAATAATAGGTTAGATAGACTAAATTTATTCAATTAGTCTTCTTTTTTGTCTTCAGCAGCCTTCTTGCTTTCAGCCTTTACACTGTTTACTGCAAGATCCATAGCCTTCTGAGTCTTTAGGTCAGCTGATAGTGCTTCATCGTTGATTGCTTTCTTAACATCTTCAACCTTCATATTGTACTGATCAGCTAGTCTTGTGTATTCTGCATCTAGGTCAGCTTCTGTTACTTCGATAGCTTCCTTTTCTGCAATCTTTTCAAGAGCAAGTCTTAGTTTAACTCTCTTTTCAGCGTCAGGTCTGTACATTTCCTTAATAGTGTCAGGAGTTGCTCCCATATACTTCATATATGTGTTAAAGTCCATACCCTGGCTTCTTAGACGCATATCGAATTCCTGAATCATTTCGTTAACTGCATTGTCATACATCTGTTCAGGGATTTCACCTTCAACAGCATCACATAGCTTTGTGATAACCTGATCTTCGATATCCTTCTTCTGTTCATCTTCTAGACGTTTCTTAACAGTTTCCTTAACTTCTTCCTTATATTCGTCAAGAGTTTCCTTTTCACTTACATCCTTAACAAATTCATCGTCAAGTTCTGGAAGTTCTTTTCTCTTGATTTCGTGTAGGTTAATCTTGAATTCAGCATCTGCACCTTTTAGTTCTTCAGCCTGATAATCTTCAGGGAACTTAACTGTGATAGTGAATTCTTCACCTGTCTTGTGACCAACAATCTGTTCTTCAAAACCTGGGATAAAGTTGCCTGAACCAATTGCTAGGTTGTAGTTTTCAGCCTTACCACCTTCAAATGGAACGCCGTCCTTCATACCTTCAAAGTCGATAACAACCATATCGCCATTTTCAACAGCACCGTCTTCAACAGTTACCATACGGCTATTTCTGTCACGAACTTTTTCGATTTCTTCATCAATAAGCTTCTTTGTAACTCTTGTTGACTTCTTCTTAACTGTGATACCCTTGTAATCGTTAATGTCAATTTCAGGGTATGTGATTACTGTAGCCTTGAAAGTAAAGCCATCTTTTTCGGAAGCCTCCATAGCTTCAAGAGATTCAACTGCAATAACATTTAGTTCTGCTTCCTTAGCAGCTGCATCAAGAGCTTCTGGGTAACAATCCTGCATTGCATCTTCAAAGAATACACCTTCGCCATACATCTTTTCGATCATATGCTTAGGAGCTTTACCTTTTCTAAAGCCAGGAACATTGATGTTCTTAGCCTGCTTCTTGTATGCTTTGTTACAAGCTTTTGCAAAAGTTTCAGCATCAACAGATACTTCTACTTCGTATGTGTTTTCTTTAGTTTTTGTTGAATTATTAAGACTCATTTTATATTTCCTCCTGTTTATGACTAAATAACTAGACAATTATAACATATGCTTTTGATAATTTCCATAGTTTTTATCAAATTATTTTGCAATTAGCACGGGGGTAAATGCTACACTGTCACTTGATATTAGCTTTAGTTTAATATCTTCATAGTCACCATTAAAAGCGTACTTTGTAATTTTACGACCATGTAAGTGACCATAGTAACATTTTTTTATATTGTAGTTATGTAGTATATCAAATATTTCTTGACAACACTGATTTCCGAATACCGGTGGATAATGAAGAAAAACAATTGTTTCTAAATCGTTATCAACACTATCAAGTGATAATTTTAATCTACCAAGTTCTCGGTTAAGGACCTTCTCATCCTCAGCACTGTCAACTTCTAAATTCCATCCACGAGTACCACAGATGTTATAGTTACCTACCTTGTAAGAATTATTAAAAAGAATCTTAATTTTGTTAAAATTATTTTCTTCAAGGTAGTTATCTACTTTCTTCTTAGTTCCCCACCATAAATCGTGGTTTCCTTTTAAGAAGATTTTGTTACCCTTAAGTTTATTGTTTATAAACTCAAAGTCTTTGTAACATTCATCAAGCTTAAGAGCCCAACAAATGTCACCGGCTACAATAACTGTATCTTCATCTTTTACAATGCTGTTCCAGTTATTAAGCAATCTCTCTATATGATTGTCCCAACCTTCAAATATATCCATAGGTTTATCAACACCGATAGATAAATGAAGGTCAGCAATACAAAATAAAGACATATTAGATACCTAATGTATTCTTAACATATTCAGGCATCTTATCAGCATCTGTTACATTATTAAATCTAACTTCTAGATTCTTTAGTTCAGCAATTGGCTTTGGTACTTCAGCACCTGTAATCTTATTAAGTTCATCAACCATTGTGAACTCATCATCACAGATAGCTTCAGGAGCTACTGCTTCAAGTACAGAATGAGAGAACTTATATGGACTTGCAGTAGAAGCAATAACAACAGGTGTTTTATCTCCTGTCTTTTCTACATACTGATTATATACATTAATAGCAACTGATGTATGAGTATCGCATAGATACTTTTCTTCATCAAATAGTTCCTTAATTGTAGCCTTTGTGTTTGTATCGTCACAGAAACCACCAAAGAACTTAGAAGTAATTTCTTTCTTAACTTCATCAGTTACTTCATACTTACCTTCAGTCTTAAGCTGATTCATCCACTTTGCAACTAGTTCATCATTATTACCTGAGAACTTGTAAAGTAGTCTTTCAAGGTTACTTGAAACAAGAATATCCATTGATGGAGAAGCAGTTGCGTAGAACTGTCTGTTCTTGTCGTAAACACCTGTATTGATAAAATCAGTAAGAACATTATTTTGGTTAGATGCACAAATAAACTTGTTAACAGGCATACCCATACAATATGCATAGTAAGCAGCTAGAATGTTACCAAAGTTACCTGTTGGAACAACAATGTTGATTTTGTCACCCATATTAATTTTCTTACTGTTTACTAAATCACAATAAGCAGAAATATAGTAAACAATTTGAGGAAGTAATCTACCCCAGTTGATAGAGTTAGCTGAACTGAATAGCATATCGTTCTTATGTAGAAGTTCAACAATCTCATCAGTAGTGAAAATCTTTTTAACACCTGTCTGAGCATCATCAAAGTTACCCTTGATTGCACAAACATTTACATTACTACCCATCTGAGTGTTCATCTGACGCTTCTGCATTGGAGAAACACCGTCTTCAGGATAGAATACAATCATTTTAGTGTGGTCAACATCCTTGAAACCTTCAAGAGCAGCCTTACCTGTATCACCTGATGTAGCAACAAGAATAACAGCAGTTTTTCCATCATAAGTTTTCTTTAATGACTTAGTTAGGAAATGTGGAAGAATCTGAAGTGCCATATCCTTAAATGCACATGTTGGACCATGCCATAGTTCCATAATGTTGATTTCGTTACCGTTGTATTTCTTAGCAACTAGAGGAGCAGGACATTCTGAACCAAACTTCTCAACTGTATATGCCTTGTCAACACAATCAGCAATTTCTTCTTCTGTGAAATCTGTTAGAAAATCAGAGAACACAATCTTTGCTCTTTCGTTATATGAAAGACCTAGTAAAGATTTGAAAGTTTCTTCTGTGTACTTAGGTAATTCCTGAGGTACAAAAAGACCACCGTCTTTACTGATACCCTGGGCAATAGCCTGAGCAGCAGAAACAACTTCTTTATTATTTTCAGTACTGTTATATAACATTTTTATCTTCCTTTCAGTACATATTTCCGATTTTACATTCTACACTATATTGTGCTAAATGTCAAAGTTTATCGTAAAATTTCACGCCATTTTCAAAAAAAATCTTGTCAACAACAGATTTTTTGAAGTTATTTTCTATAAAAGAATTATATAGCCTTTTAAAATCACTTGATGATGAAAAACCATCAACAAGGTCTGAACCATCCATATCCGTACCGATACATAGGTTATCTTCACCACCAAGACTTAGAAAATGGTATGCATGATTAAGTATATCTTTTATACTGTAACTGTCACTATCACTTAAAAAATATTTATGAAAGTTAAGTCCTACAACACCGTTTTTGCTTTTAATATATTCAAATTGTTCATCTGTAATATTCCTTTTGTTACTACAAATTTCTCTTGAATTTGAATGTGTAGCAAGTATATATTTTGGGTTACTTGATGCTATATCATAGAATAAATTGTCACTTGTATGAGATACATCAATAGCAATATTATTCTTTATATATTCATCAATCACCTTTTTACCGAAAGTAGTAGCACCTTTTGGTTTATCAGCAAGAACACCGTCACCAATACAATTACTTTCGTTCCAAGTTAAAGTAGCAACTTTTACACCATACTTTTTTAGGAATTCTATATTTTCAACATTATCTTCTAAAATTGAAGAATTTTCCACAGTTAGGTGCAATGACTTATTTGCATTTATATCATTAAAAGGAATTTTAAGTCTTTTACATTCTGAAATAAGTTTTTCTGCACTTGCAATAAAATACTCTATAAGAGGTTTATCCCTAAACTGTAACGGTAATTCATTTCTATCATCAGGTGTCCATACTGCCATACATTGATGCCATTTATGCTCTTTCATTAAATCAGAAATTTTAAATTCATAAATATCGGCATCAAGTAGTAAATCATTCATCATACTTTTATATAAGGTATCACAATGAAAATCAAAAACTTCCATAACTACCTCCTTGCATAAATGCATTTTTTATATGATTAATACTTACAGCCTTTTTAGAATTATGGATAACTTCTATTATATCAAATCTTATGTTCTTATTTGTTGGATATTCTCTAAGATATATATAAGCAGTTTTCATCAGCTTATTTTGTTTTTGCTTTGTAACTGCCAATACCGGTGCATAGAGAGAATTTTCTTTTCTTGTTTTTACTTCAACAAAAACAATGTAATTCTTATCTTCTGCTACAATATCAATTTCACCATACTTAGTGTTGTAGTTTTTTGCTACGATTTTATATCCATTTTTCTTTAGATATTTTCTAGATGCTTTTTCTCCAATATCACCGATTTGTCTTTTCTCAGTTATTTGCATTTTTGTAAATTTTCTTTAAAAAGCTTTTTCTGTGAATTTCACAAGGTCCATATTTCAAAATCATTTCTCTATGTAACTTTGTGCCATATCCTTTATGTTTAGCAAAACCATATTCGGGATATAGTTCATCATATTTTAAGCAAAGTCTGTCTCTGGCTACTTTTGCTAGGATTGAGGCAGCAGCAATTGACATGGAATTTGCATCACCTTTTACAATACATTCAGCAGGAATATTAAGTGGTGGAAGTCTATTGCCGTCTATCATAGCATAATCAGCCTTAACATCAAGACCTTCAACTGCCCTTTGCATTGCAAGCATAGTAGCATTAAGAATATTAAGTTCTTCAATTTCTTCAACTGTAGCAAAAGCTATTGAATAAGAAACACATTCATCAATAATTACATCAAAAAGTTTTTCTCTCTTTTTTTCTGTAAGTTTCTTAGAGTCATTGACACCTTCAATAATATGACCTTTAGGCAGAATAACAGCTGCTGCACAAACAGGTCCGGCTAATGGTCCTCTACCTGCTTCATCAACACCACAAATACTATTATAGCCTTTTTCTAAGCCTGCATTTTCATATTTTAGCCATTCCATAATTAATTCTCCGGTAATTCAAATGTGTATTTACCAAGTTTAGCACTTCTATATTCATCAAGTAGCATAATAGCAGCTCTTTCTGTATCAATTTCGCCACCTGAAATCAGCATACCTCTTTTTCTGCCGATAAGTTCAAGAAGTTCATAACTTTCAATATTTTCAATCGGTTCATCTTGTAGTTTAAATCTTTCTACAAATATTGGATTTTTCTCAACCTTTAGAAAATCCAATAATCTCATAGCTAAAAGTTCAGTATCCATAATTTGGTCTTTAACTGCACCTGTAAAAGCCAGTCTTTCACCAACAATTTTGTCTTCAAACTTTGGCCACAATACCCCCGGAGTATCTAGAACTTCAAAGCCTTTGTTAATAGTAAACCACTGATTACCTCTTGTTACGCCCGGTTTATCCTCAGCCTTAGCTTTTCTGTTCTTAGAAATTCTATTGATGAAAGTTGATTTACCAACATTAGGGATACCAACAATCATAACTCTAACTGTAGGATTTAAAAGTCCTTTTGCCTTTTGCTTTTCAATCTTTTCCTTAAGAACCTCATTAACAGAAGATACAAACTTGTTGATACCTCTACCTGTTTTGCAATCAATTGGAATAGCTACAATGCCGTTATTTTTAAAATAATTAATCCACTTTTGAGTAGATGATGGGTCTGCCATATCACACTTGTTCATCAAAACAACTCTAGGCTTATTTTGAATAATTGAATCAAGGTCAGGGTTACGGCTACTTACCGGTATTCTTGCATCAATAATTTCAGCAACAGCATCAACTAGTTTAAGTGATGCTTGAATTTGTCTTTTGGTTTTGGTCATATGACCCGGAAACCATTGTATATTTTGCATTTCACTCATATATATCATTCCTTATTAATTTCTAGCAATACACATTTAGTATATCATAAATATTCTATAATTACAAACAAGAAAAGAGAACTATAAAATTATAGTCCTCTACTTATCTTCTTCATTATTATCTTTTTCAGTTTTAGTATCTTTATTTTCTTTACCGGCTCTACCTACATTATAGACTATATAAATAATAAGTACAACACCTAAAGTTACTAATACACCCATAACGAATAGTGACTTTGGTTCACTATTATCTGTATAGGCGTTATCCATAGGAGAAGTTGTTGATGCACTTTCTTTACTGTCACCACCAACATAGTTAACCTTTGGAACTTTTACAGAATCAGCCTTTCCGTTTACAGAATTGTTTGAACCATAGGTTTTGCTACTTGTACTATTACTTCTACCGGAACTCTTGCTACTATTGCTTTTAATTCTTTTAGAAGTGATTTTATTTTTTTCAATTTTCATTTCAGCACCATAAACTGAACCTATTGACAATTTATTGCCATTATTATCTACAGGATCAGAAATAGCTAAACCAAAATCAGTTGTACCGGTATCAACTGACTTAAATTTAAAGGAAATAATTTTTGCTTTACCGTTAAACTTATATCCATAAGAACATAGTACAATAGCATTTACTTTGCCGTTAGAATTCTTTTTCTTGACATCAAATGCTTTATCAGGTGAATCTACTTTTCTAAATTCTACAGACTCAGAATCATAAGTAATTGACACACTAAATGCAGATAAATTAGCATTACCGTTAACAATTAAGTCTACATTGAAAAGTCTGTTTTTATATACAGAATCACAAGACAAAGAAAAGTCAATTTTAGAACTTGCGTTTGTATTGAGCGTTGTAATGGGTACAATCAGCAACAACAAAGACGTTAGTAAAAATATTGAAAATATTTTTTTGTACTCATATATTTTCATAAAATCAAATCTCTCTAAATGATTTATATACTACAGTAATTATACAAGTTGTAGAAAGATTAGTCAAGAAATATGAAGTTCTATGTTAAATAGAAAATCCCATATCAGTTAGCATTGCTTTATCTTCATCAATATTATTACCGGAAGTAGTTAGCATATCACCGGTAATAGTAGCATTAGCACCGGAAGTGAATGCTTTTTCACCGGAATTACTCATTAAAGTTCTACCTGCTGCAAGTCTGATATATGCAGTAGGATTGATAAATCTAAACATTGCTACAGTACGCAAGATTTCTTCCTCAGTAAGTGTTGGTAAATCTTCGTAACAAGTACCCTTAATAGGAATAAGTGAATTAAGAGGAATTGACTCAACATCAAGTTCAGCTAAAGTAAGAGCCATATCAATTCTATCTTCAAAGGTTTCACCCATTCCGATAATGCCACCTGAACATACAGTTAAACCAACTTTATGAGCAGTTTTGATACCATTGATTTTATCATCAAAAGTGTGAGTTGTGCATACATTAGGGAAGTTTCTTCTGGATGTTTCAATATTTTCATGATACATACTTACACCACTGTCTTTTAACTTTTTAAAAGTTTCTTCAGTTACAAGACCATGAGATGCACAAAGACAAATATCATATTTATCATGCATTTCTTTATAGGCTTTACAAGCTTTTTCCAGATCTTCACCCTCGAGAGTTCTACCTGCTGTAACAATAGAATATCTATGTACACCTTTGTTGTAGTGATATTCACAATCCTTAACAATTTCTTCAGGTTCAAGGAATTTGTATCTTTCAACACTTGTGTGATGATGGGCACTTTGTGCACAGAACTTGCAGTTCTCGCTACAACCACCACTACGACCATTGATGATAGAACATAGGTCTATATGATTACCACATAGCTTTTCTCTGATTTCATCAGCACCACTGCATAGTTCATCTAAATCTACAGTCTTGAAAAATGAAAGATCATCTTCCCTAGTTAATCTCTTGCCATTTATAATATCATTAGATAACTTCTTAATATCCATTATTGTCAACCTCTTTTCTATAAGAGATTATAATTGATATTTTGCGTAATGTCAACCTATATTATAGTTATTGTTAACATTCAAAAAAATCACCCCTACTCAAGTTAATGAATAGAGGTGAAGAATTGAGGTATATAGACATTACTTAATAACAATCTTATATCTTAGTTGTTTGTTACTGCCATCTTTAGTCTTACAATATACATAGCAAGTTCCTTTTTTCTTTGCAGTTACTTTAGCCTGTACATAGCAATGTTTCTTGTCTTTTGAATAATAAATTTTAGTATTACTAATTTTAACTAATTTATTATTTGCTGTCCAATTACAGTTTTATGAGAAAATAAGAAGGTACAGAAATGTATCTTCTTATTTTTTTACTTTTGTGCAAATTCCAATAATATAATTACAAATGAATTAATTTAATTATAACATTTTGAAAATGAATTTTCAAGATTTTAGTACAAATATTGATAAATTTATATTCAAAATAACAAAAAGAACCACTAATGAATAGCCCATTAGTGGTTCTTAAAATATGTATTGTTAAATAATTATTTAACCTTTACTTTACACTTTAGAGTGATACCGTTTGCCTTTACAGTAATAGTAGCATTACCCTTTTTCTTAGCTACTACTTTACCCTTAGCATTTACAGTAGCAACCTTAGTATTAGATGACTTAAAAGTTACCTTGCCGATTTTGCCCTGTACTTTTAGAGTATAGTTCTTTTTAGCCTTTAGGTTAAGTGTAGTTTTGTTAAGTGTTGGGTTCTTAACTGTTACTTTGAAAGTTCTAGATACTCTATTATTTGTAACTGTAATTACTGCAATACCTTTCTTTACACCTGTTACTACACCGGTTGAAGAAACCTTAGCTATTCTTGTATTGTTACTCTTATAAGTTGTCTTACCCTTACCGTTCTTTATAGTAGCCTTAACAGTAGTTCTGCCCTTTACATATACTGAACCGTTAGTTCTAGCTAGAGAAACTGTAGTTTTCTTTACTAGAGGCTTAGTAGGTGTAGTTGTAGATGGCTTTGTAGTAGTTGGAGTTGTTGTTGTAGGTGTAGTTTCTGTTGGAGTTGTTTCTGTAGGTGTTGTTTCAGTTGGAACTTCTTTCTTAACTAATGAGTTAATAGCAAGTGTTAGGTGCTTAACCTGTTCGTTAATAGAAGCCTGATTTCTGGCATTTGCCAGTAAATCAACAGACTCATCAAGTTCTGTTTTTAGGTCTTTCCAAGAGTCAACTGTGTAATCATTTTCATTTAGAGCATTAGCCTGATCAACAAGTTTCTGTAGTTCAGTCTTATCTAGTTCATCAGTTGACTGTGCAGGTAGGTTATCGGCAGTAATCTGGAAGTTTACTGTGTAATCTTCATAACCTAGAGCATAGATAGTAAGTTTCCAATAGCCTGTACCGTCTGTATTTTCAGGTAGCTTAAATCTATAAGAATCTGTAAGACCTAGCTGAATACCCATTACTTTATGCATCCAGTTATCGGAAGCAAACTTTGTACCGAATGATACCAGCTTATTATTGTATGAGTTATCATCACCATAGTAATCCCAACGAACTGCATACATCTTTGAACCTAAAGCACCGTATCCGTCACCCTTAAAGTCAACTCTGATGTATTCACCATATGAACCAACATCGTCACCGTCTTTAACTTCAATGTTTACATTTTCAGCTTTCTGTAGGTCAGCACCTTCAATACCGGAAGTTGTACCGACATTTCTCTGAGAGAATGAGTATGTACCGTCAGTATTCTTTTCAGCATACTTTAGACCATTTGTATTTTCGTCAAGGTTAGCCTTTAGTGAATAGGAACTTAGTACACCTTCTGAGTAACCACCTTCAACTGCTTCACCTGACTTAACAACCGTATATTTGCTTTCAAAGTCAGCTAAATCGTCATTCTTAACTGCAACAGGAATGTACTTCATACCCTTTACATAATAATGTGCCATTGTATATGCTACATTATTATATGTAAACTTACCCTTTGCAAAGTCAGTAATCTTTGTGCCATCTTTAAGAACTAGAACTGTTTTATTGTCTTCTTTAGTCCAATAAGAAATAGTAAATATCTTTTCGTTACCGTCAGTATCTGTAGCAACAATATCTGTATTACACTGGAAACTACCTCTGTGTAGTCCATGGTTTGTTGTTGCTCTTGAGACAACATCAAAAGCACCCTTATCATATTCATTATGTGAATCCAGAACATCGGAAGATGCAGTCCAGTTATTATCTGCTACATATACACCCTCAGACTTCCAATATTCATCCCATGTTAATCCGGCAAATACATAAGTATAGTCCTTAGCATTAACATCACTGTTAGTTGTTTCCGCAAAAATACTCATCTGACCAACACTAACAGTCATCATACCAGCCATAGCAATAGCTGATGCTTTCTTTAGAAATGTAGATTTTTCCATTTCTTAATCCTCCTTGAATATATTTTGTTAGCAATCGCTAACTTCTATTCAAAAAAAATAGTTATAACCTATAACTATTTTTTATTGACTAATTAAAAACTTTCATTTTAGGTGAAGTTAGTATTTTAACTACCTTAGTTGATACAATACCAATAACAAAACCTGTCACTACACCTGAAATTAATAACACAGAAAAATAATAAGCAATACTTAAATTATTTAAAACTATTGATGCAGCAATAAGTTGTCCTAGGTTGTGCAAAACACCACCAACCACACTTACACCAACAGTTGAAAACAACTTGAACTTCTTACAAATTATCATTCCCATTAAACTGAGAATACCACCTGAGAAACTATATATTAATGAAAACACATTACCAAAGAGAATTCCCATTAATAATATTCTGATTAGGGATATTCCTATAGTTTCTTTAAACCCAAGAACATATAAGGAAGTAACTACAACAATATTCGCAATTCCAAGTTTAATTCCCGGTATTCCAAAATTAATAGGAATAATTGCTTCAATATAACTAAAAATCATTGCAAGTGCAATAAACATTCCTATCTTTGCAGTTTTCTTTACCAAATAATCACTTCCTACTTTACTATTGCATCTAAATTATCATTATTACTTTTAATTTCATCATCAGTAATTTCTACAACTAATTTGTGAGGTAAGCAAATTAAACTTTCATTAGTTTTTGAAATATTACCTTTGTCAACACAATATTTATCAGGACAATCAGCTTCTTCCATATGGACTTTGCCATCTTTAATAACAACTTTGTTATGACCTAAATCTGTATTTATATCAATAACTTTATTTTCACTTAAACTATAAGTTCCATATGTTGAGCCATTCTCTGTTATAACAACTGTTTTGCCACTTTTGTTATTATAATTAAAAATTAAAAATACAATACCGGCAAAAACAAGTAAACTAACAACAAGAATAATATCTCTCTTTTTCATATCAAACACCAATAAAATATAGTACAACTAAGAGAATTACTGCTCTGAGAAGTACATACCAAATTTCATTACCTCTAACCTTTCCCGAGACACCTGTATTTTGCTTAGGACAAACTGAAATACATTCACCACATTGGAAGCACTCACCACTAACATTCCATTTACCTCTCTCAGGAATATCAATATTAGCAGGACAAATATTTTTACAAGCTTTACAGCCTTTGATACAATTTTCTCTTTTTCTTGTTACAGCAGTAAAAGGTAATGACGGTAGTAGTGAGAAAACTGCTCCCATAGGACAAAGAAATCTGCAAAAAAATCTCTTAATAAAGAATATACCTACCATAATAACTGCTAAAGCTATTATTCCAAAAGTATATCCGTCAAATCTAAAGTTAAATGAAACTATCATTGAGAATACATCCCATGGACTTTTGCCTTGCAGATAGGATGAATAGGCTAAGAAATACATAATAACTATAAATAGCAGTACTACATATTTTAAATAGCTTAGTACTTTAGAAAGTTTATCATTGAGTTTAAATGGTTTTTTCTTCATCTTCTTACAGATAAAAAGGTAAAGTTTATGTAACAAATCACCCATTGTACCAAAAGCGCAAGCATATCCACAGAAAAATCTGCCAAATACTATTGTATAAACACATAGTGCAATCAGTACGGCTAAAAAGGAATTAAGTGCAACACTTGAGCCTAAACCTATTTGAGTAAAGATATATTTTACACCATTAAAGGCACTTGTGAATGTAGACGGAAACAATAGAAAGAATAAAATCTGAATTGCTAATCTAACATACATATTAAGTTGTTTTTTCTTTTTAGGTGTTAGTTTAATACTTTTCATAAATTATATTACTTCCATTACTTTACTGCTTTATTAAGTGCAATAGTAGCTGCATTTTTGATACCTGTTGAACTAAATGTTGCACCACTTACTGTATCAACATCTGTTGATTGTTTGTCAAGCATTGTATTAATAATATTCTTTGCTGAAACTAAATAACTTGAGTCTTCTTTATCGGCAGATACAACATTAATTTCTGTTATAATGTCATTCTTAACAGTTAAGCTGACTTTGATATTACCACCAAAACCTTTAGCCTCACCATCATATGTGCCATCTTTATATTTAGAAGATGTTGTTGTTTCTTCTACTTTTGACTCTTTACCGTTATTTTTATTAATTTTAGTTTTAATATCTTCAATGTAATTATCATCATATTCAACTTGTTTCTCTAATGATGATACTTTTGTATTTAATTCTTTTATTGTGTTATCTTTAGCATTAATATCAACAAAAAAGTTATAACCAACAATAACACAAACACATAAAAGAAAGTTAAATAATTTAAACCAAAAATTCACTTTAATCTCCCTTAACTTCTGCAATTAAAAGTGCTTTATTAACAGCTTCAATAATTGCTTTTGATGAACAAGTTGCACCACTAACTGTATCAACATCAGTAGAATTTTTATTAAGAATTTGTTTAACAACACTTGGGTATTTTGTTGTACCTCTTACTGCTCTATTCAAATACCAGTCATTTGCAGTATCGTAGTTATCACCAACACCCATAACTTCATCAATAGAAGTTATAACATCATCAAAAATAGAAATCTTTAATGACAATGTATATTCCTCAAAAACACCGTTTTCACTAGGATAACAAACAACTTGTGACATATATGTACCATTTTCATACTTAAGTTTTACTGTTGGGTTACTAGGTAAAGTAGTTGAAGTTGAATTATTTGTAGTAGTGGTAATAGTGGTTGTAGGAACTGTTGTTGTTTGCTTTACATAGGCCTTTTGTAAAGCATTTGAAACAGCTTCTATTATGCCATTAGAACTAAAAGTTGCACCACTTACTGTATCAACAGCAGCAGTTTGTTTAGTGGTAATACTTGAAGTTAATTTTCTTGCCTTTGAAAAGAACTGTTCATCATCTTCTGTGCTAAGAATATTTATCTTATAGATTTTGCCATTCTTAATAACAACAGAAACTTTTATATCTCCTTTATAACCCTCACCAACACCAATATATGTGCCATCTTTGAAAGTAGCATTATTCATATTAGGAACACTTGGCTTTGTAGGAGATTTCTTAGGAGTTGTTGCGGTTGCTATATTATTAGTATTTTTATTGTTATTCGCATAACTTTTTGAATTATCTTTATTGACAACTGCTTTTGAAAGTGCATTAGAAACCGCTTCAATAAGTCCATTAGAACTATATGTAGCACCTGAAACAGTATCTACATTTGTATTTTGCTTAGCATAGATTGATTTTAACAATCCTTTTGCTTTTGCAATATACTCATCACCATCACCGGTTTTTACAATATCTATATTTGTTATTTTACCATTCTTAATAGTTACTTTTATAGTAAGGTTGCCATTAAAACCAACACCTGTTCCGTAATATGTACCGTCTTTATACTTTTGATTACTATTTAAAGTTAAAGGTAAAACACTCTTTGCCTTTTCGCTGTTTGAAGTTGAATTATTATTTCCACTTTCACTTGGTAAAGGTGATGTTGTTATAGCATTACTACCGGTAGAGCTAGTGGTAGTTGAATTTGTTGTAGAATTTTCAATATTAATGGTTTCTCTTTTATTTACAGAATCAGCACTAAAACTACCATTTGTAAAGCTATTTACTGCAAAAGCAACACAAACCACTAATACTAACAATGGAAGAATATATTTAATTTTAGAAATAATTTTAAATATATTTTTCATTATTTATTAACCACCTTAATATCCAAATCAGAAGAAAATATATCTTCGATGCCATCAGAAATAATTAACTTATTGTCACTTGTATAAAGGATAAAATCAAAGTTATAATTTGATTTTTTATAAAAATCAATTGCTTTATCTTTACCCATAACAAACAGTGATGTAGAAAGTGCATCAGCTAAAGTACCATCACTTGAAATAATAGTAACTGATGTAAGTCCATTGTTTGCAGGATAACCATTTGATGGATCTAAGATATGATGATAGGTTTTACCATTCTTAGTGAAATTTCTTTCATATCCACCGGAAGTAATAACTGCTTTATCTGATGTTTGTAACACACCTAAATATTCATCTTCACCAATTGGATTTTGTATTCCGACTTTCCAAAGTGAACCATCAGGCTTTTTGCCTAAAACTTGAACATTACCACCTAAAGTTACCATACCACTTTTGACATTATTCTCTTTAAAAATATCAATAATCTTTGATGAGGTATATCCCTTGGCAATAGCACCTAAATCAATTTTCATATTACTATCTTTAAAAGATACTTCATTTTTTCTTTCATCAATTTTAATATTATCAATATCCATATGATTAAGTAATGTTTTTATTTCATTATCTTTAGGTACATAATAATTCTTTGTGGTAAATCCCCAAAGCTCCATTAATGGATAAATTGCTGGATTAAATGCACTATTAGTTTCTTTAGAAATTTTTACTGACTCTTTAATAAGTGACATTGTATCGGCAGACACAACTTGCTTTTTATTTTTATTTAATTTACTGATTTCACTTGTTGACTTACCTGTTGATAAAATGCTATCAAGTTTATTAACTTCCTTTTCTGCTTTAGCAACAGCCTTTTCACCATTATCTCCATAAGCATCGACTTCCATATAAGTATCCATAGCAAAAAATTCTTTTGATGCCGGAATAGTATCATTAACTGTAGTTGTAGATGTAGTTTTTGAAGTATTCACTTCATTTTCATTACTGCAACCAACAAGCATAATTATTAAAAATAATACACTAAAAGCCTTTATAAATCTCATAAAAACCTCTCACTTATCTCTCTAGTTAGCAATAGCTAAATTGAGTTAGCATATCCTAACCATTTAGTATTATAGCAAA
>OLPY01000482.1_pt1 | contig 34226 bp, 24 predicted proteins | sample 1672481 | NCBI WGS metagenome assembly OLPY01 (sample SAMEA3136691, study PRJEB25190) | human gut metagenome | biome: human gut; feature: human-associated habitat; material: faeces | place: Austria | collected 2013 | reverse complement strand
TTCGAATCATCATGGCGTTATATATTTTATAAAATCATTTCTATGGCGTTCATTTTCACATTTACACAAACCTCCGCCACAACTTTTTATTTGGCTTTCTGAAGAGCTTTACACTTCACTTTCCTGGAGTATTTTCCATAGCTCACATTTTTCCCTTTTTTCCGGAAAGCCCTCACGCGATAGTACACGGTTTTTCGGGAGCGTTTCTTTATTACAAAGCTTGTTTTTTTACCAACCTTTTTCACTTTTACCCATCTTTTATTCTGGTAACGGTAAATCTCATACCCGGAGGCATTTTTTACTTTTTTCCAGCCAAGGATTGCCTTGCCGGATTTTTTATAAGAAATCTTCACTCCGGTTACTTTTGCAAGTGCGGTCGGTTTCGCAGCCGGTTTTGGCGTTTCCGTATTGCCGGACTGATCTGGTACGTGTGTTTCCGGTGTTTCTGTATCCGGCTGTGGCTTTTCGGTTTCATTGGTATCCGGAACAGTCGGTCGAACTTCCAGTTTTTTGATTGCAGTTTCCAGATTTTTTGCCATTTCGTCAACGAGATTCTGCTGTGCGGCAGTGCAGTCACGGTTGATGGCCTGGATGGCTTCTTTTAAGCAGCTGACGCTGTCCGGTGTGTACCGGTAAAGATCAGAATCATCCGGAACGGTTTTCAGCAGTTCATCGATCTTGCTGTAATCTGCCGGGAAGAGTTCTTTTGGATCTTTGCAGGTCAGTCCTTTCTTTTTGGCATAAGCTTCTCCCGCACTTCCGGCAGATGCATATACGACAAAGTTATTCGGGCATCCGTTGAAAGCTTCGTAAACATTGCCATTGTTTTCTTCATATGCGATCGTTGTCACACTGTCCGGAATATAAACTTTTTCCAGGTGCTCACAGTTTTCAATGGCATCTTCTTCCAGTTCTTTTGTACCTTCTCCGATTTTCAGAATACGCAGGTTCGAAAGATTAGTGAGCGTATTTTTTTCCAGGATCTCCATCGGTTTCAGAGTAACTTCGGAAATACCTGCCGGGACAGAGTAGATTCTTGAGTAATCTTTGGAATAAAGTATTCCGTCATAGGACGCAAATACCGGATTGTTTTCATCTACGGAAATAGATTCCAGAGATTTTGAATAGAAAGAACGGATCTCATAGTCACTTAAGTAGATTCCGTATTTTACCGTTGCCGGAAGCACCAGTTCTTTTGCTGCTGTATACTGAAAGGAATGTTCATAATAAATCTGGCTTTCTGCGGCGATACTGATCACAGGATAACCATTGCAGCTTTCCGGGATTTCCAGACGCTCCGCATTTCCGGTATAGCCGACAGCACCAATGCCGCCCAGATAGTAAGTAAATTCAAAGCCGTCCTTTTCATAAAGAACAGCTTCCAGGCTGTCTGTTTTATAATGAGAAGAGATGTCGGAAGGATCATCCAGCGAGATCTGCCACATGGATGCATCGACGATGCCCCATTTGCCGTCACACAGAACGAAATCCCATGCATGGCCTTCGGTTTCCCAGTAGCCGTGGGCGATGATACATGGAACATCGATGGCGGCGAGCATGGTCTTACAGAGATTGGCTTTTCCCTGACATACTCCGGTTTTCTCTTTGAATACTTTATAAGGATCATTTTCTTCCAGATCTGCAGGGGCAGATTCGCCGACAGAAGCTTTCAGGCTGGTGTCTCTGGCCCACTGATAGATGGCAGTGATCTTGTCTTTTGTGGAACTGTATTTTTCTGTTAAATCTAAAGTAAATGTACGGATTGTCTGATACTGTGAATCCGTGATATTCAGATGCTGTGTTCCGATAAATTCTTGTGCGGAATTGCCGGCAAAATCAGAAGCGAGAATCTGAAGACAATCGTCGGTGGTGTTTGCCGCATTTGCGGTTGTATGCAAAGGTATGACCAGGCATACAAACAGAAAAAAATGAAGCAAAACAGAATACATATTTTTTTTCATGAAATAACCCTCTCTTTCTAAAAAGATATCGTGTTTTACGGATGAAGAATATGGTAATCTTTTCGTAACTGTGAAAGTACTGAACAGTTACATCTTTTCATTGTAATCCGGATTTTATATTACATAATCATTTGCATAAGTTTCACGCTGCTGATCCAGAAGATCCTGCAAAGTGATCCCATCTACATAGTCATCAATGACTTTTTTCAATCCTTTCCATACGGAAAGTGTCGTACATATGTCGGCTCTCTGACAGAGTACCGGCTCATTGTCCAGACAGGCAACCGGTGACAGACTTCCCTCCGTTGCACGTAAGATATCACCGACGGTGTATTTGTCCGGTGTTTTTGCCAGACGGTATCCGCCCTGAAATCCGCGGCTTGCGAGCAGGAAACCGGATTTGTTCAGGATCGGGATGATCTGTTCCAGATATTTTTTGGAAACATCCTGTCTTGCTGCGATGTCTTTTAAAGCGATGTAACCCTCGCTCTGATGTTCTGCAAGATCCAGAAGCATACGCAGAGCATATCTTCCTTTTGTAGAAATTTTCATTTTTTCTCACCTCGTTTCATATATTAGCAGTGTTGAAAGTGTTGTCCTCCGGCATGACGCCTGTGAATTGCTTCACTGCCGGGTGATTTCAGCAATGGAACGTTCAACCTTAGAATGATAGTATCATATTTCCTATCGTATTTCTAGAGATTTAAAAAAGGAAGTCTGAAAAAAATGAAAAAAGGTGTTGACAAACACTGGATGTTGGCATATAATTCGAGTAAATCATATAAAACATATCGAAAAGGTAGGAATAAATAAGGAGGAAAATAATATGTCCAACATTTATAAAGGAACTTTAGGATTGATCGGAAATACACCACTGGTAGAAGTTGTAAACATAGAAAAAGATCAGGAGCTTTCAGCAACTGTCCTGGCAAAACTTGAGTACTTTAACCCGGCAGGAAGTGTAAAAGACCGTATTGCAAAGAGCATGATCGAAGACGCTGAGAGCAAAGGACTTCTGAAAGAAGGTTCTGTTATCATCGAGCCGACATCTGGAAATACCGGTATCGGACTGGCATCCATTGCAGCAGCAAAAGGATACCGCATCATCCTGACCATGCCGGATACGATGAGTATTGAAAGAAGAAACATCCTGAAAGCATACGGTGCAGAACTGGTGCTGACAGAAGGTGCAAAGGGTATGAAAGGTGCCATTGCAAAAGCAGATGAGCTGGCAAAAGAAATCCCGAACAGCTACATTCCGGGACAGTTTGTAAACCCGGCAAACCCGGCAGCACACAGAGCAACCACAGGTCCGGAAATCTGGAAAGACACAGACGGCAAGGTAGATTTCTTCGTAGCCGGTGTTGGTACAGGCGGAACACTGACAGGTGTCGGTGAATATCTGAAAGAGCAGAATCCGGATATCAAGATCGTGGCAGTAGAGCCGGCAACTTCCCCGGTTCTTTCCGAAGGCAAGGGAGGTCCACATAAAATCCAGGGTATCGGTGCAGGATTTGTACCGGAAGTACTGGATATAAACATTTATGATGAAATTATCAAAGTAGAAAACGAAGACGCATTTGCAACAGGCAAACTGATTGCCAAGAAAGAAGGCGTACTGGTAGGTATTTCCTCAGGTGCAGCTCTTTACGCAGCAATCCAGCTGGCAAAACGTCCGGAAAACAAAGGAAAAACCATTGTAGCACTGCTTCCTGACACAGGAGATCGTTACTACTCCACAGCATTATTTACAGACTAATTCAAAGAAAGGTAAAATGCCACGCCAGATGGCAGTAAAAGGTGAATAACATGAGCGAAAAAATTACAAGAGAAAACAGAAAATTTAAATTTGAAACATTACAGCTTCACGTAGGTCAGGAAACTCCAGACCCGGTCACCGATGCAAGGGCAGTTCCGATTTATCAGACTTCTTCTTATGTATTCCGTAACTGCGATCATGCAGCTGCAAGATTTGGTCTGGCAGATGCCGGTAACATCTACGGAAGACTGACAAACCCGACAGAAGATGTATTCGAAAAGAGAATTGCAGCTCTGGAAGGCGGTGTTGCAGCACTGGCAGTAGCATCCGGAGCAGCAGCTATTTCATATACCATTGAAAACCTGGCACAGAACGGTGACCACATCGTATCTGCAAAAAATATTTACGGCGGTTCCTTCAACCTGCTGGAGCACACACTGCCACAGTACGGTATCACAACAACCTTTGTAGATATCTTTGATCTGGATGCAGTAGAAGCAGCTATCCAGGATAATACAAAAGCTGTTTATATCGAAACTCTGGGCAACCCGAATTCAGACGTAGTAGATATTGAAGCTATCGCAAAGATCGCTCATGCACATAAAATCCCGCTGGTTGTTGACAATACGTTTGCAACACCATACCTGGTAAGACCGATTGAGTACGGTGCAGATATCGTTGTACATTCTGCAACAAAATTCATCGGCGGCCATGGAACAACCATCGGCGGTGTTATCGTAGATGGCGGTAAATTCGACTGGGAGGCATCCGGTAAATTCGCTTCTCTGACAGAACCGAACCCAAGCTACCATGGCATCAGCTTTACAAAAGCAGTAGGACCTGCAGCATTTGTTACAAAAATCCGTGCAATCCTGCTGAGAGATACCGGTGCAACCATCTCTCCATTCCACTCATTCATTTTCCTGCAGGGACTGGAAACACTGTCTTTGAGAGTAGAGCGTCATGTAGAGAACGCACTGAAAGTCGTACAGTACCTGAAGAATCATCCGCAGGTAGAAGAAGTACATCATCCGTCTGTTTCGGATGATCCGAAACAGAAAGAACTGTATGCAAAATATTTCCCGAACGGCGGCGGCTCTATCTTTACCTTTGAGATCAAAGGTGACGCACAGAAAGCAAAAGATTTCATCGACAATCTGGAGCTGTTCTCCCTGCTGGCAAACGTAGCAGACGTAAAATCTCTGGTTATCCATCCGGCAACCACTACACACAGCCAGTGCACAGAGGAAGAACTTCTGGATCAGGGAATCAAACCAAACACAATCCGTCTGTCCATCGGTACAGAGAACATTGATGACATCATCCAGGATCTGGACGAAGCATTCAAAGCAGTACAGTAAGAATAAAAGCGTGTGAAGTGCGGAACAATCCGTATGGCATCTTTATAAAATACAGATGAGAAATATAAAAATAAAGCAACGATCGTGAAAACGAGAGCAGAGAAATGTGCGAAAGAGGCACAGATCTCTGCTCTTTTTTATGGGAAATAAAAATGTTTTGAGAAAAAGGAGGAAAATTATGAGAAAAAGAGTATCACGTATTCTGGCGGTAACGCTGGCAACCGTAGTTACGGTCACCGCCATGCCATCTGAGGCAGAGGCAGCATTTCGAAGTTTTGACAGTGTGCCAAAAGCGGTATCCCAAGCAATTTCTCAGGCGGCATCACAAAAAGAGATCCGTTATTTTCCGGTAACGCTTTATGATTATGATCAGGACACGATCAATCAGGCAGTTTATCAGGAAGACAAGGCAGAAAATCCGAACAGCAGAGTTCTTCGGGGTATCTATTTTTCGAATGGTGCTCCCGGCAGCAGCTATGCCACCTGGAATACCTGGACCGGTCTTCTGACGACAAATAATACAATCTCATCCACGCAGACCAGTCAGAAGAGTTATGTTTACAGCGGCCTGGTGGGTTCTGACATGCAGAATGGAAACATTCATTTTACGGTTCCGGACGGCGGCATTTTTGATTCCGGTGACACAAAAACAAAAGAAGTTTACACGAATGTCGGACTGCCGTTTGTATATGAAAATGGATATTATACATTTGATGCAAGTCAGGATTCAGCGTATTTTTCTGGAACAGCAGCAAGTGAAACAAATCTGACCTGGAATGACACGGCACAGACGAATAAGACAGATAACAGAAAGGGCTTTTATCCGTTCAACAGCGGAACGAGTGTGAGGACGCCGGATTATCATTTTGGAATGATCGCAACGATTCCGTTTTCCATGACGGCAGATGGCAAAATTTCCAGCACTTCAGACGAAGATATCAAGTTTGAGTTTGCCGGTGATGATGATGTGTGGGTATTTATTGACGGAAAACTTGTTCTGGATATCGGCGGCATCCACGATTCAGTCAACGGAACGATTAATTTTGCACAGAACAAAACAGAAATTTCCGCGACCAGTTCCGGTCAGACAAGCGGAATGTTTATTAAAGGAGGAAGATCAACAGCCGGAAAGATCTCAAAAAAAGTGTTCCGGGATTCTGAAGGTGCGGGTATTTTTGATACCACGTTAAAAACATTTGCAGCGACCGATCAGCATACGCTGACCGTCTATTATCTGGAACGTGGAGAAGGAGCTTCCAACTGTAAAATCAAATTCAATCTGCCAATGAAAGATACCGTTTCGGTGCATAAAACAGTCAAAACAACAGACAGTAAAGGAATAAAACTGGATGACAGTATTTTAGCACAGATCAGCCAGCGAGATTTTTATTTTACGCTCTACCGTGACGGCGAAGCAGTGTCAGATGCAACTTACAATCTCTATGACATCAACAATCAGTATGTAGATACGAGAATGACCGGAACGGACGGAAGGTTTGCACTGAAAAATGGTCAGACTGCGAAATTCATCGGAACGATGGATGAAGATAACGGCAAAACCTATTATATTACCGAGGCGGACAACGGAGCGAGCTGGATCGCTCCGAAATGGAGTTATCAGGCGGAAGCAGCCGGTGGTTTCCATGTCGTGGATTCGGACAGTGCCGGAACGAGTATGAGCGTGACTGCAAAAGGTGAAGCAGACAAAGCAGATCAGGTATCGTTCACCTGTGAAAATGAAATGCTGCACAAAGAAACGGCATCTTTTGAGGCAAATGACGATTATATTGTTCTGGACTACGGACTTCCGGTTGAAATTGATCCTCTGGTAAATGATCTGGCAGTCGGAGGCAGCAAAGAACTGGTTGAAATCGACAGCAATTCTCTGAAATATGGAACGGCCGAAGTAAAAGACGGAAAAATCCATTACACGCTGACAAAACAGCTGACCGGCGTAGAAGTTTTAAATTATACTGCAAAAGTAAAGAGTACAAACGGTGTAGATGATCAGGAGGCACAGGCAAAGGTTTATATCATTCCGGCGACCGACATGTATTATGAAGAAGATTTCGGAATGGCAGAATATCCAAACGGAAGCTGGGAACAGGAGGGAACACCTCAGGAGGATTACCAGGAACCGGGCGTAGTCGGGGATGCCGGTGACAGTCCGTATGGTTCAGATGTTGCTTATTTAAGTGACAGCGAAGACAGCAACGGTTCCAGCTGTTATGTAAGCACAGAAAAAGGTGCAGCAAAATTTACTTACACCTTTACCGGAAAGGGAACTTCTTTCTTTGCAAGGACATCCAATAACAGCGGCTATCTGCGGATCGTGATCAGAGATGCAAAAGGCAGAGAAATCTATCATGGATACCGCAATACCATTTATCAGAGTGAAAACAAGATCACTTTATACAATATTCCGGTATTTACCTGGAATACTTCCGAATATGGCACATATAATGTAGAAGTGTCTGTTGCAAAGGCGGGAAATCGTTTTGGCTCAGATTTCTGGCTGGATGGGATCCGTGTGATGCAGCCGCTTGATGAGACGGATGAACATGCGGATATTGCAGCACAGGCCTACAACCAGGATGGTGAAGCAAATATGACGGCAGTTACACTGCGTCAGAAACTTCTCTCCGATTATACGGAGGTTGATGAAAACGGCGAGATCCAGTGGGATGGAAAAACATTTGTGGTATTTACCGATTCAAACGGTGAGATCAAAAAAGCTTCCGAATATAAGAGCAACGGGCCGAAAGAAGAGGTTTATCTTGATGAAGATCAGAGCGTAACCTTCTCTTTAAAAGACTGGGATCCAAATACGAACAAACTTTATCTTGGAGTAAAAGCTCCGTTCGGAAATGCAAAAGTCTCAGTCAACGGACAGATCCTGGAACTTAAAAATGCAGCAGACTGTTATTATGAAATTTCAAAATGTGCGGATATCAGTGAAAAAGACGGAAGCACGATAGCTACATTTGAGATCAAAGCCGAAGAGGGACTGGTTTCCGCAACCAATATCAAAGTAACCGGAAATGCCGAGTTTACGATCATAAAGAAACAGACATACGGGAAGGGGAATGGATATGAAGAAAACGTATGAAACTCCAAAAGCAGAAGTGGAACGCTATCAGCTGGATGCTTCGATCGCAAGCAACTGTGAAACGGTCGTCCACAACGGTCCGCAAATGAACGGATACAGCCAGTGCAGCGATTACATCGATCCGTTTGAGACATACAGTGCTGCAAGAAGTGTGCACAATGTACAGTTTTATTCGGAGGATACGTGCGACTGTTACACGACAGCAGGCGGCGGTTACTGGACATCCTGAACACAAAGAGAAACAGAAAAAGCGAGGTACCGGGGATGCACATCATGTTATGCCTTGGCGGCGTGAAAATCTGTCTGGACTGTGAAAAAGAAATTCAGATCGAAGATGTGTTCCTTCCATTTATAATCCGGGAAAGATCCGGTATATCCGGGCAGGATGAAAAATGGAAAGAGACAGATATTCTGGCGGCGGTTTCCTGGAAGTGGGTAAAGCCGCCGCTTCGTTCTGCGGTAAAGCTTGGAGAAGATCTGATCCAGACTTACTATCGCAGGGAAGAGAAAAATTACTGTATTGTGTGGGAGGGAGAAAAGGGAGCAATTTCCTGCGTGGAATACGACGATACTTTTTCACATGTTTCGTGCAGGATACAGGAACGGCTGCTTCTGGTTGCACCGAAAAGTCTTGGTGAAATCCTGCGTTATTTTCCGATGCGGGCCATCCTTCAACAGTTTCTTGTACTGTTTTTTCACGCGGCACAGATTACATATCAGGAAACCGGGATTTTATTTGCCGGACCATCCGGGGCGGGAAAGACCACGCAGGCAAAACTCTGGGAGAGGTTCAGAAATGCCAGGATCATCTGCAATGACCGGACACTTCTGCGAAAACAGGACGGAAACTGGTACAGCTACGGCTATCCGATGGATGGATCACAGCCGGTGCGAAGCGGGGAAGTGCATGTGGCGGGATGCATCGTTCTGGTAAAACAGTCGCAGAATGGAAAGAGCAGCATCGAAAGACTGCGGGCAGGGAAAGCGATGGCACAGCTGATGCCGCAGCTTGTGATCGACTGGTGGAGTGAAAATGCCAGAAACCAGGCGGCAGAGAATCTGTTTTTGTTGCTGAAAGAAATGCCAGTCTACCAGCTGACTGCAACGATGGATGAGCAGGCAGTTGCGTGCCTGGAAAAAATCCTGAAGATGGACGATATCTGTAGGAAAAGATAAAATGAAATTTATTCAGACATGCAAAATGTGAAGCGAGTACAGAAGTAAGGTATACGGAAGAGTGTCACAAGAAATACATAACGTATGCTTAAACAGGAAGGAGAAGAGAAAATATGCAGGGAACGATCAGCAGGCGTTTATGGGCAAAAGCGGGAGCGGAGAGAATCCCACTGACCGGGGCATTTGAACTGCTCCCGATCTGTAATTTTGCCTGCAAAATGTGTTATGTCCGTAAAAGCAGGGCAGAAGTGGAGAAAGCAGGCGGACTGATGGATGGAAAGAGGTGGCTTGAGATTGCAGAAGATGCCGCAAAATGTGGTTTGCTGTTTCCGCTTCTGACGGGCGGGGAGCCGTTTCTGTACGAAGATTTTCAGGAAGTCTTTGCCGGAATGCAGGATCTTGGAATGCAGGTCAGCATCAATTCCAATGCATCCCGGATCGATCAGAATATGGCCAGGTGGCTTGGCAGGCACACACCGACCAGGATCAACATCACACTTTACGGGGCGAGTGAAGAGACTTATCAGAAGCTCTGCGGAAACGGCGAATCCTTTCTGAAAGTGAAAAATGCCGTCCGATGGCTGAAACAGTATGGGGTGCCGATCAAATTGAACGCCAGCATTACACCGCAGAATGTACAGGATCTGGAGAGTATGATTTCTTATGCAAAAGAGTGTCAGATACCGATTCAGGCGGCAACCTATATGTTTCCGCCGATCCGCCGAAATGCAGCAATGGTCGGACAAAATGAACGCCTCTCCCCGGAAGAGGCCGCACTTGCCAGAGTAAAGACCGATTTTCTGACCGGAGAAGGGGATTGGTTTTGGCGGCAGGCTGAGCGGTTTGGCAGATTCCAAAAAGGCGAGGAACGGTTTCGGGAAAATTTTGACGAAGAAAAAAGATGTGAAGACAAAAAGATGACGGATGAAAATGTGATGACCATGCACTGCCGGGCCGGACACTGTTCTTTCTGGATGGACTGGCAGGGCAATCTGGTCAACTGCGGCATGTACGCTTCGGCAAAAACATCTTTAAAAGAGCGTTCTTTTACAGAAGCATGGAAAGAACTGGTTGCACAGACAGAAAAAGTATGCTGTTCTCCGGCGTGTATACATTGTGCAAACAAAAAAATCTGTCATCCCTGCATTGCGATGATCGCTGCCGAATGTGGAGAAGAAAAAGGATGTCCGGAATATCTCTGCCGGATGCATGCGGCAGAGGCAGAAGTTTATCAGGCTGTGCTTGAAAAATGGAAGTCAGGCTGTGGGAATGCGGAAGTATTTCCCGTTCTTTTCTGATACTTGCCGTATGTCAGGTATTTGGCAAAAAAAAGTGTCAGAAACACAAGAAAAAAAGTGTCAGAAACACAAGAAAGACTTGACTTCTTTTCAATGTCATGATAGACTGGTCTGGCGAATGGAAGTAGGTCTTTTTTTTATGCCTAAAATTCATCAGCCCATAAAGGCTGTGAGCAAAAAACAAAGAGAGCGAGGTGGAAGTTTTGCGCACAAGAATTACATTGGCATGTACAGAATGCAAACAGCGTAATTACAACATGACAAAGGATAAGAAAACTCATCCTGAGAGAATGGAAACCAAGAAGTATTGCAGATTCTGCAAGAAACACACGAATCACAAGGAAACCAAATAAGCCGGGTGCGAAAGGATAAGTGATTATATGAGCGAAAAGGAAAAGAAAGAAAAAGCTCCTAAAAAAAGCTGGTTCGACGGTCTGAAAGCTGAGTTCCGCAAAATTATCTGGCCGGATCAGAAATCCATCGGCAAGCAGACGGCAGCAGTCCTTAGCGTTTCGGTAGTACTGGGCGTTCTGATCACCATCATTGATATGATCGTACAGTACGGTGTTGATTTCTTAGTAAAATAAGGACAGGGTGATAATATGTCAGATGCAAACTGGTATGTAGTTCATACTTATTCAGGGTATGAGAACAAGGTAAAGGCCAACATTGAAAAAACAATTGAAAACCGTCACCTGGAGGATCAGATCCTTGAGGTTCGAGTTCCGATGCAGGAAGTTGTGGAAGTGAAGAACGGTGCCAAGAAGCAGGTTCTGAAAAAGCTGTTTCCGGGCTATGTTCTGCTGAACATGATCATGAATGATGATACCTGGTATGTCGTAAGAAATACCAGAGGTGTTACCGGCTTTGTTGGACCTGGATCCAAGCCAGTTCCGCTTACAGAGGAGGAAATGGCACCGCTCGGAATCAAACCTGCAGAACTTGAGATTGATTTCGAAGAAGGCGATACGGTTACCATCACCGCAGGTGTATGGAAAGATACCGTAGGCGTTATTCAGTCCATTAATCCAAGTAAACAGATCGTGACAATCAATGTCGAACTGTTCGGACGTGAGACTCCGGTAGAGATCGGTTTCACAGAAATCAAAAAAATGTAATATTTTTGGTATGCGTCACCGGCTGTGGCCGATGCCGCAATGTTGTAAGTAACAGAGAACCGCTTCGGAACAATCGGAAACCGAAGCAAGTGGGAGGGAAACCCCCGACAATACCACATAGGAGGTGCCTAAGATGGCAAAAAAAGTAACAGGTTATATTAAATTACAGATTCCTGCTGGAAAGGCAACACCGGCTCCACCAGTTGGTCCGGCACTTGGTCAGCATGGTGTTAACATCGTTCAGTTTACAAAGGAGTTCAACGCAAGAACAGCAGATAAAGGTGATCTGATCATCCCTGTTGTTATCACAGTATACGCAGACAGAAGCTTCAGCTTCGTAACAAAGACTCCGCCGGCAGCAGTACTGCTGAAAAAAGCATGCAACATCAAATCTGGTTCCGGTGTTCCGAACAAGACCAAAGTTGCTACAATCTCTAAAGATAAAGTAAGAGAGATCGCTGAAATGAAAATGCCGGATCTGAACGCAGCATCTGTAGAAGCAGCTATGAGCATGATCGCTGGTACAGCTCGCTCTATGGGTATCGTTGTAGAAGACTAAGACATTTTATCCAGGCTTCACAATGAGCCTGCAGTTCCGTAAACGAAAACGAAAAAACGTGGGAGGGATATTCCCGCAAACACCACCAGGAGGTTATTTAATATGAAACGAGGAAAGAAATACGTAGAGGCTGCGAAAGCAGTTGATCGTGCAACTCTCTATGATATTCCAGAAGCAATTTCTTTAGTAAAGAAAGTTGCTGTTGCAAAATTTGACGAAACAATCGAAGCTCATATCAAAACAGGATGTGACGGACGTCACGCAGATCAGCAGATCCGTGGTGCAGTAGTTCTGCCTCATGGAACTGGTAAAACAGTTCGTGTTCTGGTATTCGCTAAAAACGCAAAAGCAGACGAAGCTCAGGCAGCTGGTGCTGATTTCGTAGGCGGAGAAGAACTGATCCCGAAGATCCAGAATGAAGGATGGCTGGATTTCGACGTAGTAGTAGCAACTCCGGACATGATGGGTGTTGTAGGTCGTCTGGGTCGTGTACTTGGTCCTAAAGGACTGATGCCAAACCCGAAGGCTGGTACCGTTACTATGGACGTAACAAAAGCTATCGCTGATATCAAAGCTGGTAAGATTGAGTACAGATTGGACAAGAATAACATTATCCATGTGCCACTTGGAAAAGCTTCCTTCGAAGAGGATGCACTGCGCGAAAACTTCCAGACGCTTATTGATGCAATTAATAAAGCAAAACCAAGCACACTGAAGGGTCAGTACCTGAGAAGTGTTACAATCGCTCCTACTATGGGACCGGGCGTAAAACTGAATCCGGTAAAACTGGTTTAATTCAAGTTTGTAAGGCGAGCAGAGGCCGCTGTATCGAGAAATCGGTATGGCGGTCTTTTTTTGGCTGAAATTATATGATGTGGATGTCAAAAGTCCCCAACTATGATGCCTACGGATTGTTCCGTGCGTTGCACTCCCACAATCCTTTCTACGCTCCGCTTCGGTCGGTGCTAAACATGTGCCACTGGCACATAGCACCCCAGTATTCGCATATCGTGGGATTATCATCCCACTTTTATGCTCATATCGGGGCGGGTCCAAAGGTCTTTCATCCACCTATGAGCAAGCTCATGTAGATTTAGACCTTTTGACCCTGGCATCATTATATAAAACAACTAAAATACATCTGTTTTTTTCTACTTCTTTATGGTAATATGATATTATATGTAAACAGATGCGAAAGAATGAGAGGGATTTTTCGTCTGATTTTACAAAAAAGCAGATTTGATTTAGTAAATCTGCATACAGCCTCTGTCAGACTGCGGAAGCGTATGGGAAAACAGACCATGCGATGTATGGCGTGCAGCTTGCAGCAGGAAGACGGGGAGATTCTTGAAATTAAAAATAGGAGGTTTCTATGAAAAAGAAAAAAACATGGAGCAGTATGGCGAAACGAACAGCATGCATTCTGACGGCGTTATGTGTTACTGCGGCAGCAGTGCCGGGCACGGGTGGTTATAATTATAGCGAAGTGTTTGCGGCGGAAGAAGCGGATGACCTGAGAGAAGGTCTGTCTGTCTATCTGAATTTTGAGGATGCCCTGACCACGAACAGTGCATCACAGTCTGCCCAGAAAGTGGAAGTGCAGGGCAGCGGAGTTACCAGAAAAGAGAGCGAAGGTATTTCGGGAAGTGCGGCATATTTTGATGGAACATCTGCATCTTCGCTGAAACTGCCAGATGCAGTCAATGCAGCTCAGGATGATGTCACGCTGATGGCATGGATCAAATGCGATGACGATATGTTTGGCGGCAGCACGGACAAAAAATATCTGTTTCAGCAGACAGGGGCTGGACGGAGTATCCTCTATCTGGATTCCAATATGAAACTTGGAACTTATGTGACAGCCAGCGATGTGCTGAGCAAGAGCCCGGTAGCCGGAGGCAAATGGGTGCATGTGGCATTTACAAGCAGCCATACGGCGAAAAAAGCACAGTTTTATATCAATGGAAAACTGGTAAACGAAAACACGTTGGACGGTAGTTATGTAGATGCACTCACGGATCTCCTGATCGGAAATCATAAGAATGCTACTGAAAAAACGGGTTTCAAAGGATATATGGATGAAGTGCGTTATTATAAAAAAGTGATGACACCGGCACAGATCCAGAGTATTTACGAGGTTTATTCTGAAAATGCTGTCACGAACATAGACATTACGGTGGATACTTCCAAAGAAGTGCGTGAAATCTCAAAAGCAATGTTTGGCATCAATCATCGTTATCATAATAATGCTTACAGCTCATGGAACGCATCAGAAAAGAAAGTGGAAGCTAAATTTAATGAATATGTAAAAGAAGCACATTTTGGTTCTGTACGTTATCCAGGTGGAACGGTATCCAATCTGTTTGACTGGAAACGCAGCATCGGACCTGCAGAGCAGCGAAAGAAAACAGTACATGGACTTCCGGAAACATCTGATCCGATCACACCGAATTTCGGGCTGGATGAGGCAATGAGCTGGATTTACGATGATATCAAAGCAGAGGCGGTCTGGGTTTATGGTATGGGTCAGGGAAGTGCAGCAGATGCGGCAGATTTGATCGAATACTTAAATGCACCGGCAGACGGTGATGCGACGAACCAAAACGGTGGCGTAGACTGGGCAGAAGTGCGTGCAGCCAATGGGCATCCGGAACCTTATGGTGTAACACGTTTTGAAATCGGAAATGAAATCGGTTATTACAGACAGACCTACTGGATGGACGGCAGAGGAAACACTGACTGGATGGATGCTTATATTGACGGCGGCAGAATGACTTTCGGTCAGAATACCAGGACGGTTAAGGAAGAGGACTGGAGAGATCAGGCAACAAACAGTGATGGAACAGCAAATCAGGTTCGCTATGTACGTTATACACCGGCAGTAGAAAATTCTGTGGCTGTCTATGTAGGCGGAACACAGTGGCAGATCGTGGATTCCCTGGAAGGCAAGGGGGCACAGAATGTCTGCACTGTAGACTGCAAAACAGGTAAAATTACATTTGGTGATGGAATAAATGGAAATATTCCACAGTCAGGAAAGGCAATCACCGCATCTTACCAGAGTGACCGTGATGGATTTGTGTCGTATTATCAGGCGATGAACAAGATTGCCGATGAACTGGGGATGGAGATCCAGGTATACTGCGGAAGCGGCAATCAGGTTTCTTTTGTGCAGAAAATGGCACAGAAAGGCTATAATAATTATTACGATGGTGTTGTTATCCATCCGTACAGTGATACAAGCGGTGGAGTCATTGCAGACAATGATCCGGAGTTCTATGAAAAAGTGCTCGGACGGTCATTGCAGTACAATATGCCCCGTGTAAAAGCACTGGTGGATGCGATGAATCAGTATGCACCTGGAATGGGGAAAGTGCCGGTTCTGTCTGAGTTTGGCGTATATAACCATAATACCCAGTTTGTCCGTGGAATCGGACATGCTGTTTACATTGCAAATGAAATGATTGATTACATTGGCTTTGGAACACCTTATATCAACAAACATTGTCTGGTTGATTATCCATATGGAGCAGATAACCTTGGATCGGGCTCTCAGTGTGTGATCCAGGCAATCAAACAAAACGATGGAACGACCGATTTTGTGTCGACCCCTTCTGCAAAAATGTTTTCCATTTTCAATAATATGACAGGAACAACGCAGATTGGCCAGAAAATTGAAGGAAATGTGACCTGTTATACCTATAAGGGGTACAATGTTCCGCTTGTAAAAGCAATTTCCTCAAAAGATGAACAGGGGAATGTTTATCTTACGGTTGTGAATAACAGCAGAGATGAAAGAACAGATGTAAATCTGATCATAGACGGAAAAGACCTGACAGGAAAAGATCTTCAGGTATGGTATCTGACATCGGATGATGTGCTGGATGAAAACACACAGGCAAATCCAAATAAAGTAGATGTACAGAAAACAAAGATTTCCGTAACAGAGAAAACAGCAAAATACAGCCTGGCTCCGCATTCTGTTACTGCATTCAAAATCCCGGCGGATGCACAGAAAGAAAGCGAAGCAGAGAGTGAAACGCAGAAAGAGACAACAACGGAATCAGAAAAAGAATCGGAAAGTGAAACAGTAAACAAACCGTCGGATGATAAAAAACAGACGGAAACTCAAACGCCGGCAACACCGGCAAAACCGACTGTGACCAGACCGAAAGCTGTCAGAAATGTAAAAGCAAAAGCAACGAAAAAAGGGATCCGGATCACCTGGAAAAAAGTATCCGGTGCAAATGGATATTATATTTATCGCTCCACAAAGAAAAAGAGCGGATATAAAAAGATCCATACTGTGAAAAAAGGAAAGACCCAGAGTTATCTTGACAAGAAGGCACGCAAAGGAAAAACTTACTATTACAAGATCCGGACTTATAAAAAAGCGGGTGGTAAGAAAATGCAGAGCAACTGGTCAAAAGTGGTCAGAAAAAAATACAAAAATTCTTAATCAGAAAAATGTAAAAACTCCTTGACATAACAGTGGCAGATGTGCTATAGTTTTACAGAAAACTGCCAGAGACAGCAGGTGCCGTTAGGCATAAGGTTAAAACGCCTGCCGAGGAGTGAAGAATTCTTAAAAGAATGATTACAGAACCTCTCTGTTAGTTTGACAGAGAGGTTTTTCATTGTTATGAATTCCTCCCAGAATATTCAGTGGTGGGCTTTTATGGCACACCGGGCAGAATCTATAAGGAGGTAAAAGTTAATGGCAAAAGTAGAACAGAAACAGCCGATCGTGGCAGAGATCAGTGAGGCGATCAAAGATGCGGCTTCCATCGTACTGGTTACTTACAGCGGAATCACCGTAGAGCAGGATACTGCAATGCGTAAAGAGCTGAGAGAAGCCGGTGTTTCTTACAAAGTGTACAAAAACACAATGATGAAGTTTGCATTCAAAGGCACACCTTGTGAAGAACTTTGCAAACATCTGGAAGGACCGAACGCAATCGCTATCAGCAAAGATGATGCAACTGCTCCTGCAAGAATCCTGGCTAAATATGCAAAAGATGTGAAAGCACTGAAACTCGTTGCAGGTGTTGTAGAAGACGCTTACTACGATGAGGCAGGTATCACAGCACTGTCAAGCATCCCTTCAAGAGAAGAACTGCTGGGCAAACTGCTTGGAAGCATCCAGTCTCCGATTGCAAACTTTGCACGTGTTATCAGCCAGATTGCAGAGAAACAGGAAGAAGCATAAGAATAAGAATCATCACAGAGGCCGCATAGAAAATGCCGCCTGAAAAAATAAAAATAATGGAGGAAAATAAAATGGCAAAATTGACAACAGCTGAATTTATCGAAGCTATCAAAGAGTTATCTGTATTAGAGTTAAATGATTTAGTAAAAGCATGTGAGGAAGAATTTGGTGTATCTGCAGCAGCAGGTGTTGTAGTTGCAGCAGCAGGTGCTGGTGAAGCAGCAGCTGAAGAAAAAGATGAGTTTGACGTAGAACTGACAGAAGTTGGTGCTAACAAAGTTAAAGTTATCAAAGTTGTTCGTGAAGTAACTGGTCTGGGACTGAAAGAAGCGAAAGCAGTAGTTGACGGAGCTCCTAAGGTTCTGAAAGAAGCTGCATCTAAAGCAGAAGCTGAAGACATCAAAACAAAACTGGAAGCAGAAGGAGCAAAAGTTACTCTTAAATAATTGTAACTGCTTTTTTGTAAAACAGAACTTGCACCGGTCAGGAGTAATCCTGGCCGGTTTTTGCGTCAATAAAAAAGATACTTGACATTGACAAACAGACGTGGTAGTATGAAAAGTGCACTATTGTGAAAGTGTATGCTTTTTGGTATAACTATGCCCAAAAGTGCCAAAAGTGACTTGAATTTTTTAGATAGAAAGAACAGGGGTGAAATGTCAATGGAGAAAAACAGAATACGTCCAATTAAAAGCGGCAAAAGCTTCCGTATGAGTTATTCCAGACAGAAAGAGGTTCTTGAGATGCCTAACCTGATCGAAATACAGGTGGACTCTTATAAATGGTTCCTGGAATCTGGACTCAAAGAGGTTTTTGATGATATCTCGCCAATTACAGACTACAGCGGCAAGCTGAGCCTGGAATTTGTGGATTTCACGCTGTGCGAAGATGACGTAAAATATTCAATCGAAGAATGTAAAGAACGTGACGCAACATATGCTGCACCTTTGAAAGTAAAAGTAAGACTTCATAATAAAGAGAACGATGAAATCAATGAGCATGAGATCTTTATGGGAGATCTGCCATTGATGACAGCAACCGGTACCTTCGTGATCAACGGTGCAGAACGAGTAATCGTCAGCCAGCTGGTACGTTCTCCTGGCATCTATTATGCAATCGCACATGATAAACTGGGTAAAAAACTGTATTCTTCTACCGTTATTCCGAACCGTGGTGCATGGCTGGAATACGAGACAGACTCCAATGACATTTTCTATGTTCGTGTAGACAGAACCAGAAAGGTGCCGATCACCGTTCTGATTCGTGCACTTGGCTACGGAACCAATGCGGAGATCATCGATCTGTTCGGTGAAGAACCGAAAATCCTTGCCAGCCTGACAAAAGATACTTCCGAGAGCTATCAGGAAGGTCTGCTCGAGCTGTACAAAAAGATCCGTCCGGGCGAACCGCTGGCAGTTGACAGTGCAGAGAGCCTGATCACAAGCATGTTCTTCGATCCGAGAAGATATGACCTTGCAAAAGTCGGACGTTATAAGTTCAACAAAAAACTGCTGCTTCGCAACCGCATCTGCGGACAGGTTCTGGCTGAGGATGTTGTAGACGAGTCTACCGGTGAGATCCTGGCTGAGGCTGGTACAGAAGTAGATAAAGCACTTGCAAACAAGATCCAGAATGCAGGCGTTCCGTTTGTATGGATCCAGACAGAGCAGCGTAACGTAAAGGTTCTCTCCAATATGATGGTAGACCTTGGCGAATGGGTTGACTTTGATCCGGAATCTGCAGGTGTTACAGAATTAGTATATTATCCGGTACTGCAAAAAATACTGGAAGAAAACGCCAGCGAAGAAGATATTAAGGATGCGATCCACAAAAATATCCATGAGCTGATTCCGAAGCATATCACAAAAGAAGATATTTTTGCTTCTATTAACTATAACATGCATCTGGAGTACGGCATCGGCCATGATGACGATATCGACCATCTGGGCAACCGTCGTATCCGTGCAGTCGGAGAACTGCTGCAGAACCAGTACCGTATCGGTCTTTCCAGACTGGAGAGAGTCGTTCGTGAAAGAATGACAACACAGGATCTGGAAGGCATTTCTCCACAGTCTCTGATCAACATCAAACCGGTGACAGCAGCCGTGAAAGAATTCTTCGGATCTTCCCAGCTGTCCCAGTTCATGGATCAGAACAACCCACTGGGTGAGCTGACACACAAGAGACGTTTATCCGCCCTGGGTCCTGGCGGTCTGTCACGAGACAGAGCCGGATTCGAGGTTCGAGATGTACACTATTCCCACTACGGAAGAATGTGTCCTATCGAGACGCCTGAAGGACCGAACATCGGTCTGATCAACTCACTGGCATCTTATGCAAAGATCAACGAATATGGTTTCATCGAAGCACCATATCGTAAAATCGATAAAACAGATCCTAAGAACCCGCGTGTCACAGATGAAGTAGTATATATGACTGCGGACGAAGAGGATAATTACCATGTAGCACAGGCGAATGAGGCTCTGGACGAAGAAGGACACTTCATCAGCAAGAACGTTTCCGGTCGTTACCGTGAAGAGACACAGGCATACGAAAGACACATGTTTGATTACATGGACGTGTCTCCTAAGATGGTATTTTCCGTTGCTACTGCACTGATTCCGTTCCTGCAGAACGACGACGCAAACCGAGCTCTGATGGGATCTAACATGCAGCGTCAGGCTGTACCGCTTCTGACAACCGAAGCTCCTGTAGTAGGAACCGGTATGGAAGAAAAGACAGCGGTTGACTCTGGTGTATGTGTGGTTGCAAAGAAAAATGGTACGATCGAGTCTTCTGAATCCAAACGTATCGTGGTTCGCAACGATGATGGTACAAGAGATGAGTATCGTCTGACTAAGTTTTCACGAAGCAACCAGAGTAACTGCTACAATCAGCGTCCGATCGTTTTCAAGGGCGACAGAGTTGCTGCCGGACAGGTTATCGCAGACGGTCCTTCCACATCCAACGGCGAAATCGCTCTTGGTAAGAACCCTCTGATCGGATTCATGACCTGGGAAGGTTACAACTACGAGGATGCCGTTCTGCTGAGTGAGAGACTGGTTATGAACGATGTATACACATCTGTCCATATCGAGGAATACGAAGCAGAAGCACGTGATACCAAACTGGGACCGGAAGAGATCACACGTGACGTTCCTGGTGTCGGTGATGAAGCACTGAAAGATCTGGATGAGCGTGGTATCATCCGTGTCGGTGCAGAAGTGCGTGCCGGTGATATTCTGGTCGGAAAAGTAACACCGAAGGGCGAGACGGAGCTGACAGCAGAAGAGCGTCTGCTGCGTGCAATCTTCGGAGAAAAAGCACGTGAAGTACGTGATACTTCCCTGAAAGTACCGCATGGTGAATATGGTATTGTCGTAGATGCAAAAGTCTTCACAAGAGAAAATGGTGACGAGCTGGCACCGGGTGTAAATCAGTCCGTAAGAATTTACATTGCACAGAAGAGAAAGATCTCTGTAGGTGACAAGATGGCCGGTCGTCATGGTAACAAGGGTGTGGTTTCCCGTGTCCTTCCTGTTGAAGATATGCCGTTCCTGCCAAATGGCCGTCCGCTGGATATCGTACTGAATCCGCTGGGTGTGCCGTCTCGTATGAACATCGGTCAGGTCCTGGAGATCCATCTGAGCCTGGCTGCAAAAGCACTTGGATTCAATATCTCAACACCGGTATTTGACGGTGCAAACGAGGTAGACATTATGGACACACTGGATCTGGCAAACGATTATGTCAATCTGGAGTGGGAAGAATTCGAAAAGAAACATGGCGATGAGCTTCTGCCGGAAGTTCTGCAGTATCTGTATGACAACCGTGACCACAGAGCACTCTGGAAAGGCGTACCGCTGTCAAGAGACGGTAAAGTAAGACTGCGTGACGGACGTACCGGAGAATATTTCGACAGCCCGGTAACCATCGGACACATGCATTATCTGAAACTGCATCACCTGGTAGACGATAAGATCCATGCACGTTCCACAGGCCCGTACTCCCTGGTAACACAGCAGCCTCTGGGTGGTAAAGCTCAGTTCGGCGGACAGCGTTTCGGAGAGATGGAGGTTTGGGCTCTGGAAGCATATGGTGCTTCTTATACACTGCAGGAGATCCTGACTGTTAAATCGGATGATGTTGTCGGACGTGTTAAGACTTATGAAGCGATCATCAAGGGTGAAAACATCCCTGAACCTGGTATTCCGGAGTCCTTCAAAGTTCTGATCAAAGAGCTTCAGTCTCTTGGTCTGGATGTCAAAGTGCTCAAGGAGGACCAGACAGAAGTAGAACTTATGGAAACTGTTGACTATGGAGACACAGACTTACGTTCTGTCATCGAGGGCGACAACAAAGATTACAACAGAAAAGAGGAGTCCTCTTTCGGCGAGTACGGCTATACCAAACAGGAGTTTGAAGGCGACGAGCTGGTTGATGTACAGGAAGAGTCCGCACCGGATGAAGCAATCTTCAGCCCGGATGAAGTTTTCGAGGAAGAGTAAGCCGGAAGTGAAAGGAGAAACCATACATGCCAGAAACAACAAATAATGAAACGTATCAGCCAATTACGTTTGATGCCATTAAAATCGGTTTAGCATCTCCTGATAAGATCAGAGAATGGTCACATGGTGAAGTCCTGAAACCGGAAACCATCAACTACCGTACGCTGAAACCGGAAAAAGATGGTCTGTTCTGCGAAAGAATCTTCGGACCAAGCAAAGACTGGGAATGTCACTGTGGTAAATATAAAAAAATCCGCTACAAAGGTGTTATCTGTGACCGATGCGGAGTTGAAGTAACAAAATCAAGTGTACGCCGTGAGCGTATGGGACATATCGAGCTGGCAGCTCCGGTATCTCATATCTGGTACTTTAAGGGTATCCCTTCCAGAATGGGACTGATGCTGGATCTGTCACCGAGAGTACTGGAAAAAGTACTGTATTTTGCCAACTACATCGTTCTGGATAAAGGAACCAGCGAACTGCAGTACAAACAGGTACTGACTGAGAGAGAGTTCCAGGAAGCCAGAGAAAAATACGGTATGACATTCCGTGTCGGCATGGGTGCAGAAGCTGTCAAAGAGCTTCTGGAAGCCATCGACATGGAAAAAGAATCCGAAGAGCTGAAAAGAGGCTTAAAAGAAGCTACCGGACAGAAACGTGCAAGAATCATCAAGAGACTGGAAGTTGTAGAAGCATTCCGTGAGTCCGGCAACCGTCCGGAGTGGATGATCATGACTGTTATCCCGGTTATTCCGCCGGATCTGCGTCCTATGGTACAGCTGGACGGAGGAAGATTTGCAACTTCTGACCTGAACGACCTGTACAGAAGAATCATCAATCGTAACAACCGTCTGAAGAGACTGCTGGAGCTTGGAGCACCGGATATTATCGTCAGAAACGAAAAACGTATGCTTCAGGAAGCAGTAGATGCCCTGATCGATAACGGTCGAAGAGGAAGACCGGTAACCGGACCTGGTAACCGTGCTCTGAAATCTCTGTCCGATATGCTGAAAGGTAAATCCGGACGTTTCCGTCAGAACCTGCTCGGAAAACGAGTTGACTATTCCGGACGTTCTGTTATCGTCGTAGGACCGGAACTGAAAATTTATCAGTGCGGTCTGCCGAAAGAAATGGCAATCGAGCTGTTTAAACCTTTCGTTATGAAAGAGCTGGTAGCAAACGGAACATCACATAATATTAAAAACGCAAAGAAAATGGTAGAGAGACTTCAGCCAGAAGTATGGGACGTTCTGGAAGAAGTAATCAAAGAGCATCCGGTTATGCTGAACCGTGCTCCTACACTGCATCGTCTGGGTATTCAGGCATTTGAGCCGATCCTGGTAGAAGGTAAAGCGATCAAACTGCATCCGCTGGTTTGTACCGCATTCAACGCCGACTTCGACGGAGACCAGATGGCTGTACATCTGCCGCTGTCCGTAGAGGCTCAGGCAGAGTGCCGTTTCCTGCTTCTCTCACCGAACAACCTGCTGAAACCGTCCGACGGCGGTCCTGTAGCCGTTCCTTCACAGGATATGGTCCTTGGTATTTACTACCTGACACAGGAAAGACCGGGTTCGATCGGAGAAGGCAAGTACTTCAAGAGCGTGAACGAAGCAATCCTTGCTTATGAAAACAAAGCACTGACTCTGCAGACCAGAATCAAAGTGCGTATGACAAAGACCATGCCGGACGGTACAACAAAGACCGGTACGGTAGAGTCCACACTGGGACGTTTCCTGTTCAACGAGATCCTGCCTCAGGATCTGGGCTTTGTAAACAGAAGCATTCCGGAAAACGAAATGAAGCTGGAAGTAGATTTCCATGTAGGAAAGAAACAGCTGAAACAGATCCTGGAAAAAGTTATCAATACACACGGAGCTACCAAGACAGCAGAAGTGCTGGATGATATCAAAGCAACAGGATATAAATTCTCCACAAGAGCAGCTATGACCGTATCTATTTCCGATATGACCGTTCCGCCTGAAAAACCGGAACTGATCAAGCAGGCTCAGGAGACTGTAGACCACATCACAAAGAACTACAAACGTGGTCTGATCACAGAAGAAGAACGTTACAAAGAAGTTGTAGAGACCTGGAAAGAAACCGATGATGTTCTGACCAGAAAGCTGCTGGACGGACTGGATAAGTACAACAACATCTTCATGATGGCTGACTCCGGTGCCCGTGGTTCTGATAAACAGATCAAACAGCTGGCAGGTATGCGAGGACTGATGGCAGATACAACCGGTCATACGATCGAGTTGCCTATCAAGTCAAACTTCCGTGAAGGTCTTGACGTACTGGAATATTTCATGTCTGCACATGGAGCTCGAAAAGGTATGTCCGATACCGCTCTTCGTACAGCCGATTCCGGTTACCTGACAAGACGACTGGTTGATGTATCACAGGATCTGATCATCCGTGAGATGGACTGCTGCGAAGGCAAAGAAATTCCGGGTATGTATGTAAAAGCATTTACAGACGGCAAGGAAGAGATCGAAAGCCTGCAGGAGCGTATCACAGGAAGATTCTCCTGCGAGACCATTAAGAATAAAGACGGCGAAATCCTTGTAAAAGCAAACCATATGATCACTCCGAAACGTGCAGCACGTATCATGAGTGAAGGTGTGGACGCAAACGGCAAACCATTTGAACAGATCAAGATCCGTACGATCCTGAACTGTAAATCACATGTTGGTGTTTGTGCGAAATGTTACGGTTCCAACATGGCAACCGGTGAGCCGGTACAGGTTGGTGAATCCGTAGGTATCATCGCAGCACAGTCTATCGGTGAGCCGGGTACACAGCTGACCATGCGTACCTTCCATAACGGTGGTGTTGCCGGCGGCGATATCACACAGGGTCTTCCTCGTGTCGAGGAGCTTTTCGAGGCACGTAAGCCTAAGGGACTTGCTATCATCACTGAGATTTCCGGTGTGGCAACCCTCAAAGATACCAAGAAAAAACGTGAGATTATTGTGACAAACAGTGAGACAGGTGAGTCCAAGACTTATCTGATTCCTTACGGATCACGTATCAAAGTACAGGATGGAGTTTATCTGGATGCTGGTGATGAACTGACAGAAGGTAGTGTAAATCCGCATGACATTCTGCGAATCAAGGGCGTAAACGCTGTTCAGGATTACATGCTGCGTGAAGTACAGCGTGTATACCGTCTGCAGGGTGTTGAGATCAACGATAAACATATCGAAGTAATCGTTCGTCAGATGATGAAGAAGATCCGTATCGAGGATAACGGAGACACGGAACTTCTGCCGGGAACCATGGTAGACATCCTTGATTTCGAGGATATCAATGAAGAGATGATCGCTCAGGGCAAAGAGCCTGCAGAAGGAAAACAGGTAATGCTTGGTATTACAAAAGCATCCCTGGCAACCAACTCCTTCCTGTCAGCAGCATCCTTCCAGGAAACTACAAAAGTTCTGACAGAAGCAGCTATCAAAGGTAAAGTCGATCCGCTGATCGGTCTGAAAGAGAACGTTATCATCGGTAAACTGATCCCGGCCGGAACCGGTATGAAACGTTACCGCAACGTAAAACTGGATACCGGTGAGGATGAATATGAAATGGAAGATGACGATCTGATGCTGGATGAAACAGAAATGTCGGAAGAGCAGACAGAGAGCACTTCGAAAGAAACAGCAGCAGATGCAGAAACTGCCGCAGCAGAGAATGCAGATGAGAATGTTGCAGACGATTTCGATGAAGTCGATTTGACAGCAGAAGATTCGGATTCTACCGAAGAATAAAGAGAATAACAAAACCCGTACAGGGTGTGGATTTTTTAAGAAAGTTCTTTTTTCGCCACATAGCTATCGAAAGGTAGTTATGTGGCGTTTTTTTGTTGCCATGTTGAGAAAAATACAGCATGCTGGTATTTGGCGATTGCTAATCAGCTGATAAAGTCTGTAAAGCACGTTGTATTATTAGATGGAGGAAATATATGGATCAAAGTTTTATGAAAGAGCGAAAAATACTGCCGCTGGTGTTATCCATGTCGCTGCCGATGGTCATTTCCATGGCAGTGAATGCACTGTATAACATCGTAGACAGCTATTTTGTTGCAAAATTAAGTGAAGAAGCGATGACGGCACTGGCACTTGTATATCCGATACAGAATCTGATTACAGCCATCGGTGTTGGTATTGGAATCGGGATCAATGCCGGGATCGCTTATTATCTGGGAGCAAAAAAACAGACCACAGCAAATCAGATAGCAACGCAGGGCATTGCCTTAAGTGTTTTGCATGGAATATTGCTGACAGTCCTGTGTACAGCAGGTCTGTGGAAGTTTCTGAAAGGATTTTCCGCTGATTTGGAAGTCAACCTGATGGCAATCACATACGGAAATCGTGTGCTGCTCTTCTCCGTTGTGATCACACTGGGGATAACCTTTGAAAAAATCTTTCAGTCGGTGGGTAAAATGAAAGTTTCCATGTTCAGCATGATCTGTGGGTGTCTGATCAACATTCTGCTCGATCCGCTGATGATCTTTGGAATCGGCCCATTTCCGGCTATGGGGATTGCCGGTGCCGCCTATGCGACCGGAATCGGACAGACGGCGACACTGCTGATCTACCTCATCTTTTATTTTGCAGACCCGATCCCGGTCAAGATCCGGTTAAAATATTTAAAACCGGAGAAACAGGTAATTTCCCGTATTTATGCTGTCGGTATTCCAGCGACTTTAAATATGGCACTTCCGTCTCTGCTGATTTCATCTTTAAATGGTATCCTGTCAGGATTCTCGGAGAAATATGTGCTGGTGCTTGGCGTATATTATAAACTTCAGACCTTTATTTATCTGAGTGCAAACGGGATCATCCAGGGCATCCGTCCGCTGATCGGCTACAATTATGGAGCGGGAGAGAAAAAGCGGGTAGAAAAAATATTCCGGACGGCACTGGGACTGGTGCTTGGCGTGATGGCAGCCGGAATGCTGATATCCTGGCTCATCCCGGGAAAATTGATCGGGCTGTTCACCGTGAACGAAGAGACCATCCGGATCGGAATCACTGCACTTCATATCATCAGCTTTGGCTTTATCGTGTCCGGCGTGTCTGTGACCTGCTCCGGAGCACTGGAAGGACTCGGAAAGGGTACACCATCTTTTTGTATTGCGTTGCTGCGATATGTCATTGTCATTATTCCGGCAGCATTTCTGTTTGGAAAAATACTGGGAGCAAACGGCGTATGGCTGGCATTTCCGGTGGCAGAGGCATTGACAGCGGTGTTTGCAATCATACTATATCAGAGGTGAGATGATTCTCGACTGTAGGCCTCTTCTGTTTCATGCATTATTTTCTGTAAATGATCACAAAACGGAACAAAATTTCTCGAATTTTTGATTTGACCATCTGGCGATTTTTTGATAAGATATGTAATATAGCATTGTATTATATTACAAACGATTAGGAGGATAAAGCATGGCTTTTTACAGTTTATCAGAAGCGGAACAGCACATTATGGACTACATGTGGGCACATGCAGATCAGGAGGAGATTCATCTGAATGAAATCATGGAGTACATGGAGACAAAAGGATATGTATGGAAACAGCAGACGGCCTATAGTTTTGTGATACGTCTGAAGAATAAGAAAATCCTGTCTTCTACCAAAAGGGGTAAACGTCGCTATTATTCTGTGAACATGTCAAGAAAAGAATTTATAGCAAAAGGTGTTCAGGAATACCTGAATCTTGCCTATGATGGTTCTCTGCTGGTGTTTTTACGTTCTCTTGAGGGCGATCATGGTCTCAGCGAAGAGCACAAACAGGAATTACAGCAATTTGTGAAAGAACAGCAGGAGAAGGAAGAAAAGAGACAGAAGCAGGAAGAAAGCAGCGAAAAAACAGAGTAACAGGGAACAGAATAATAAGCAAAAAACGAAAAATGATAAAACAAAAAATGCAAGTATTTTTGTCGGATGACGAAAGTACATGCATTTTTTTGTTTAGTTTTAATCGAAACTCAATTTCCGATTTTATCTCAGTCGAGAAGAGTCCCACTTCTGCAAGTGGTGAGCAACAAACCTTTACAGATCAAAGAACCAGTCTTTTTCATGTTTCTTTTTTCTTCGGTGCTGTACCGGAGGAGTCTGTCTTGGATCTTCCGCAGGTTCGTCTGGAACGGTACTTTCCGGATTCTCATATGGAGCCTGTTCTTTTTCTGGTGAATAAGATGGCTGTCGGGAAACATTTTCGGAACGGTCAAATCCCCAGTCATGATCATATGGATCATTTGTTTCCTGATAATTTCGCTCGGCATATTCCGGTTTGGCATTGAAGTCGATTTCCTGTTCTGGAGACCAGAAAGGATCGTTTGGATTAGTAGCCTTTTTGTCGGAAGTACGTGATGTATGCTCCGGATGAAGTCCAGCTTCTACTTCTTCCCTTGACCAGGTTCTGGTACTCTGCTGTGACTGCGACTCCCTGACGGGCTGCTCATAGTAATCGCGGTTACTGCGGTCAGGAGTCTGTGATTCGCAGTAATTCTGCTCGCAGTTGTCGTATCCGTAACCGGTTTCCGGATTTTTGCCGCTCTGTTCATAATAATCACGATGTCCATGATTATCATAACCATAATTCGGATTGCCGCTGCGGTTATCATAACCATAATTCGGATTGCCGCTGCGGTTATCATAGCCATAATTCGGATTGCTGCTGCGACCGTCATAACCATAATTCGGATTACCGCCGCGGTTGTCATAGCCATAATTTGGATTATTGCTGCGGTTGTCATAGCCGTAATTTGGGTTACCTTCCGGCTGACCATAATAATCGCGGCTGCCGCGGTTATCGTAACCATAATTCGGATTGCCGCCCGGCTGTTCGTAATAATTACGCCCGCTGCGGCTGTCATAGCGACTATCATAACCATAATCCTGCCCACGGTTGTCATAACCATATCCAGATCCTGGATTCTGGTAATAGCGGTCATCCGGCTGTGGTGGCTGGTAATTGCCGTATTTATCATAGTAAGTTGTTTTTGACTTACCGCCAAAGAGCTTTTTCTTTGGCTTTTTCTGTTTTACTTTGACTTTTTCTTTAAAGACCGTCTTCCGTCCGGTCCAACCGATGATGCGGACGACGATGATCCCAAAAAACACGCCGACACTGTCGATACAGACATCTCTTGCCGAAGGACTTCGTCCGGCGATAAACGATTGGTGGAATTCATCTCCGCAGGCGAACCCGACGCAGATCAGCCCCGCCAGAAACATCAGAAGGATGCCGTGCAGTCCATATACATATAATGGAAAGGATACTGCAATGGCAAGAGCGAAATATTCGGTCATATGTGCCAGTTTGCGGGTGATAAAATCGATTTTATTTGCCCACTCATCGATTTGATCGTAACTGAGATTGGCGTTAAAAACATAGTCAGCTGTTTCGATGATCTTCACACTTGCCTGGTAGCTGAGCTGACCGGACATATCTCCGTCCTGAGCGGAGAAGGAGAAGATAATATACATCATAATGAGGGCAGGTACGAAAGAAAGTGGTTTCAATATTGTCCTCAACATAGCGATTCACCTCCATAATTATAAATAGCGAAAATGCCAGCATAAAGAGCATGCCGGTAAGCTAATTGCTTACGCGATATAATATCACTTTTAAAAGAAAAAGTCCAGCAAAGCCAGCCAGGTTTTCATGGATTTTAGGCGTATATATAGAAGCAGTGAAAACAAACAGAAGTTGTGGAATGCAACGTTTGTAATGGAAAATGGAGATGATATATATGGGTGAAAAAATTTTGATCGTGGATGATGAAGAGTCGATGCCAGATCTTATCTGCAACTACTCTGAGAAAGATACAAAACATCAGGATATTCTCTTTGAAAAATATGCATAAAAAAAGTGCATAAAATTCCTGTAAATACTGCATAAAAAGCCTTGACAGACGCTGTTTCTGCCGATATAATGTGAATTGTACGTGCCGATACACTATATCTATGTATCCACACACCTGAAAATGATTTTAAGCAACCACTACCGCAAATGCGGAATATTACAGGAGGTGAAAAGAATGCCAACATTTAACCAGTTAGTTAGAAAAGGTCGTCAGACTTCAGAAAAGAAATCTACAGCACCTGCTCTGCAGAAGGGCTTCAACTCTCTGAAAAAGAAGAGCACAAACGTTTCTGCACCACAGAAGAGAGGTGTCTGCACAGCAGTTAAAACTGCTACACCTAAAAAACCTAACTCAGCTCTGAGAAAGATCGCCAGAGTTCGTCTGTCAAACGGAATCGAAGTAACAAGCTACATCCCAGGTGAGGGACATAACCTTCAGGAGCATAGCGTTGTTCTGATTCGTGGAGGACGTGTAAAGGACCTTCCAGGTACAAGATACCACATCGTTCGTGGTACTCTGGATACAGCAGGCGTTGCTAAGAGAAGACAGGCTCGTTCCAAATACGGAGCAAAGAGACCAAAAGACGCTAAGAAATAATAAAAGTTACAGACTTTTAAGCGAAACAGTAATAGAACAATAAAGTCGTATCACAAACAGAACTAACTGTTGTGCCGTATTCTTATTTACCAGTGGTTGCGGGTTAATATAGAAGTTGCGAGCACGATACACAGTAGAACGACACATGTGAGTACCGATGAATTAATTTCAATGATTAAGGAGGGAAGTACCGTGCCACGTAAAGGACATACTCAGAAAAGAGATGTATTAGCGGATCCGCTGTACAATAATAAAGTGGTTACCAAACTTATCAATAACATTATGTTAGATGGTAAGAAAGGTGTAGCTCAGAAAATCGTATACGGAGCATTCGAAAGAGTTGCTGCGAAAACTGACAAGCCGGCTATCGAAGTATTTGAAGAGGCTATGAATAACATCATGCCAGTTCTGGAAGTAAAAGCTAGACGTATTGGTGGAGCAACATACCAGGTACCTATCGAGGTAAGAGCTGATCGTCGTCAGGCATTAGCACTTCGCTGGATCACTCTGTATTCCCGCAAGAGAGGCGAGAAGACAATGGAAGAGAGACTGGCAAATGAAATTCTGGATGCTGCAAACAACACAGGAGCATCTGTGAAGAAGAAAGAAGACATGCATAAGATGGCAGAGGCTAATAAGGCATTTGCTCATTACAGATTCTAAGGAGGAGAAAAACCTTGGCTGGAAGAGAATATCCATTAGAGAGAACCAGAAATATTGGTATTATGGCTCATATCGATGCTGGTAAAACAACACTGACAGAGCGTATCCTGTATTATACTGGTGTAAACTATAAAATCGGTGATACTCACGAAGGTACTGCTACCATGGACTGGATGGAGCAGGAACAGGAAAGAGGTATCACAATTACTTCAGCCGCAACGACCTGTCATTGGACTCCGCAGGAACAGTGCAAACCGAAAAAAGGTGCACAGGAATATCGTATCAATATCATTGATACCCCGGGTCACGTTGACTTTACAGTAGAGGTTGAACGTTCCCTTCGTGTACTGGACGGCGCTGTCGGCGTGTTCTGTGCAAAGGGTGGTGTAGAACCTCAGTCTGAAAACGTATGGCGTCAGGCTGACACTTACAATGTACCGCGTATGGCATTCATCAACAAGATGGATATCTTAGGTGCAGATTTCTACAACGCTGTTGATCAGATTCGTACAAGACTTGGTAAAAACGCAATCTGCCTGCAGCTGCCAATCGGCAAAGAAGATGAATTTAAGGGAATCATCGATCTGTTTGAGATGAAAGCTTACATCTATAACGATGAAAAGGGTGAAGATATCTCCATCACAGATATCCCGGAAGATATGAAAGACGATGCAGAACTGTATCATACAGAACTGATCGAGAAAATCTGCGAGCTGGATGATGACCTGATGATGGAATATCTGGAAGGTGAAGAACCATCCATCGACGCACTGAAAGCTGCACTGCGTAAAGGAACCTGCGAATGTCAGGCAATTCCTGTATGCTGTGGTACTGCTTACAGAAACAAAGGTGTTCAGAAACTTCTGGATGCTATCATTGATTTCATGCCTGCACCAACCGATATCCCGGCTATTACAGGTGTTGACGAAGATGGCAACGAAGTAGTAAGACATTCTTCAGACGAAGAACCGTTCTCCGCTCTGGCATTCAAGATCATGGCTGACCCGTTCGTAGGTAAGCTGGCATTCTTCCGTGTGTACTCAGGTACTATGAACTCCGGTTCTTACGTACTGAATGCAACAAAGAATAAAAAAGAGCGTGTAGGACGTATCCTGCAGATGCATGCAAACAAGAGAGCAGAGCTTGATAAAGTTTACTCTGGTGATATTGCAGCAGCAGTAGGTTTCAAATTTACAACAACAGGTGATACTATCTGTGACGAACAGCATCCGGTTATTCTGGAGTCTATGGAATTCCCAGAGCCAGTTATCGAGCTGGCAATCGAGCCGAAGACCAAAGCAGGTCAGGGCAAGATGGGTGAGGCTCTTGCAAAACTGGCTGAAGAGGACCCGACATTCCGTGCTCATACAAATCAGGAGACTGGTCAGACAATCATCGCTGGTATGGGTGAGCTGCATCTGGAAATCATCGTAGACCGTCTGCTTCGTGAGTTTAAAGTAGAAGCAAACGTAGGTGCTCCTCAGGTTGCTTACAAAGAGACATTTACAAAACCTGTAGATGTAGACAGCAAGTATGCAAAACAGTCTGGTGGTCGTGGACAGTACGGTCACTGTAAAGTTAAATTCGAGCCGATGGATCCGAACGGCGAAGAGACATTCAAGTTCGAATCTACCGTTGTTGGTGGTGCTATTCCGAAGGAATACATCCCGGCAGTAGGAGAAGGTATCGAAGAAGCAGCAAAAGCTGGTATCCTGGGCGGATTCCCGGTACTGGGTGTACATGCAAATGTATACGACGGATCTTACCACGAAGTCGATTCCAGTGAAATGGCATTCCATATCGCTGGTTCCATGGCATTCAAGGATGCTATGAAGAAAGGTAATCCGGTACTGCTTGAGCCGATCATGAAAGTTGAAGTTACCATGCCTGAAGAATACATGGGCGATGTAATCGGTGATATCAACTCCAGACGTGGTCGTATCGAAGGTATGGAAGATATCGGTGGCGGTAAGATGGTTAAAGGTTATGTACCGCTGGCTGAGATGTTCGGATACTCTACAGACCTTCGTTCCAAGACACAGGGACGTGGTAACTACTCTATGTTCTTCGAAAAATATGAGCAGGTACCGAAGTCTGTACAGGAAAAAGTACTGAGTGCAAAAGCAAAATAAGATAAAATAGGACAAAGGTTTGACAAAGATTCTTCTTTTGGAAAAATCCCGGAGAAGAATCTGGTCAAACTGCCATAAAAGTCATAAAAACAGGTAAATTAGGCTTGAAAATATCCTGGATTTGAAATATAATCGTAAATAGCCTATGTAAATAAAGAAAATAAAGGTAAGCCAATACGGCTATTATTTCAAGGAGGACATTCAAAATGGCAAAAGCTAAATTTGAGAGAACCAAACCGCATTGTAATATTGGTACCATTGGACACGTTGACCATGGTAAAACAACTCTGACAGCAGCTATCACAAAAACACTGGCAGCTAGAGTTGCAGGTAACGCAGCAGTAGATTTCGAAAACATCGATAAAGCTCCGGAAGAAAGAGAACGTGGTATCACAATCTCTACAGCTCACGTTGAGTATGAAACAGAGAAGAGACATTACGCACACGTTGACTGCCCGGGACATGCTGACTACGTTAAAAACATGATCACTGGTGCAGCTCAGATGGATGGTGCTATCCTGGTTGTTGCTGCTACTGATGGTGTTATGGCTCAGACAAAAGAGCACATCCTGCTGTCTCGTCAGGTAGGTGTACCTTACATCGTAGTATTCATGAACAAATGCGATATGGTAGACGACGAAGAACTGCTTGAACTGGTAGACATGGAAATCCGTGAGCTGCTGAACGAGTATGAGTTCCCAGGCGATGATACACCAATCATCCAGGGTTCTGCTCTGAAAGCTCTGGAAGATCCGAACGGCCCATGGGGCGACAAGATCATGGAACTGATGGATGCTGTTGACAGCTGGATCCCAGATCCTCAGCGTGCTACAGATCAGCCGTTCCTGATGCCAGTAGAGGACGTATTCACAATCACAGGTCGTGGTACTGTTGCAACTGGTA
>OLPY01000479.1_pt1 | contig 34324 bp, 24 predicted proteins | sample 1672481 | NCBI WGS metagenome assembly OLPY01 (sample SAMEA3136691, study PRJEB25190) | human gut metagenome | biome: human gut; feature: human-associated habitat; material: faeces | place: Austria | collected 2013 | reverse complement strand
TGCAATGGAGATGAAACTCAAAAATTATGGAAGCCTCTGCTGACATAATTTTCGCCTTCAGAGGTTCATCGGAATGGTTTGCACAACCTGGATTGGAAGAGATTCTTTTTCTCGCCCGACCTAACAACCTTATTTTCAAAAAAAGACAGCCTCATCCCTCACCAGGGGATAAGACTGTCCTCTTAACCATTCTAATATAACTTCGCACTGATCAGCTTCGGTCTGAACCCGGCTGCCTCCAATGCCGCAATGATCCGGTTCTTATGATCGGTTCCAAATGCTTCCAGTGTCACACGAAGCTCCACAGCCGCATTCCGGTTAATACTTACAAACTGATTATGTTCCAGTTTGATCACATTTCCCTGCTCTTCTGCAATCGTCTGTGCCACTTTTACCAGTTCACCCGGTTTATCCGGAAGAAGTACCGATACAGAGAAGATACGGTCTCTCTGGATCAGTCCGTGCTGTACAACTGAAGACATGGTAATAACATCCATGTTCCCGCCGCTTAAGATAGATACTACTTTCTTACCTTTCAGATCCAACTGTTTTAAAGCTGCAACAGAAAGAAGACCGGAATTTTCTACTACCATTTTATGGTTTTCCACCATATCAAGGAATGCTCCGACCAGTTCATCGTCTTCTACAGTTACGATCTGGTCTACATTTTCCATGACGTATGGGAGATTCTGTTCCCCGACTTTTTTTACTGCTGTACCATCTGCGATCGTGTTGGCACTTGGAAGTGTTACGGTATGTCCTGCTTCGATTGCAGCAGTCATACTTGCTGCTTCTGCCGGTTCCACACCGATCACTTTGATCTTTGGATTCAGCATTTTCGCAAGTGTAGATACACCTGTGATCAGTCCGCCGCCCCCAATCGGTGCAAGGATATAATCAACGGTCGGGAGTTCCTGGACAATTTCCATTGCAATCGTTCCCTGTCCGGTAGCTACATCCAGATCATCGAACGGATGTACAAAAGTATATCCGTACTCTTCTGCAAGCTCATAGGCCTTTGCACAGGCATCGTCATAGACATCTCCGTGTAAAACAACCTCGGCGCCATAGCTCTTGGTACGGTTTACCTTGATCAGCGGAGTGACAGTTGGCATAACAATCGTCGCCTTACATCCAAACGCTTTTGCCGCATATGCCACACCCTGCGCATGGTTTCCTGCTGAAGCTGTGATCAGACCTTTTGCACGATCTTCCTCAGAAAGTGTGCTGATCTTGTAATAAGCTCCTCTTAATTTGTATGCACCTGTGTACTGCATATTTTCCGGTTTCAAATAGACCTTTCCCCCGGTCTGGCTACTGAGATACTCACTATAGATAAGCTTTGTCGGACGTGTCACACGTTTTACGATCTCGCTTGCTTCTTCAAATTTTTCCAATGTCAGCATATTATTATTCTTCTCCTTCTTCCTTCTTTTCTTCTGTTGTAAATAATGCCTGTACAAATTCGTCGGAATCGAATTTCTGCAGATCATCGACTGTCTCACCGACACCTATATATTTAACAGGAATTCCAAGCTCTGCCTGAATTGCAACTGCAATTCCACCTTTGGCCGTTCCATCCATCTTAGTCAGGATAATTCCTGTAATATCCGCAACATCACTGAATTCCTTTGCCTGTGAAAGTGCATTCTGTCCGGTCGTTGCATCCAGAACGACCAAAGTTTCCCTGTATGCTTCCGGATATTCTCTTTCCAGCACACGGTTAATCTTCTTCAGTTCCTCCATCAGGTTCTTTTTATTGTGAAGTCTTCCGGCTGTATCCACCAGAAGGATATCTGCCTTTCTCGCTTTTGCAGCCGCTACCGCATCATAAACGATGGCTGCCGGATCTGCACCTTCCTGTCCGCCGATCAGATCTGCATCCGAACGATGTGCCCATTCCTTTAATTGATCGCCCGCAGCTGCACGGAAAGTATCTGCTGCAGCAAGCACAACTTTCTTTCCCTGACTTCTCATCTTACCGGCAAGTTTTCCGATAGTAGTCGTCTTTCCGACTCCATTTACTCCGATCACCAGAACAACAGAAGTCTGGTTTTCAAATTCATAAGCTGTCTCGCCTACATCCATCTGCTCTTTGATACTGTCGATCAGGAGCTGTCTGCACTCAATCGGCTCTTTGATATGCTGTTCTTTTACTTTTTTACGAAGATCATCAAGAATCGCGTAAGTTGCTTTTACCCCCAGATCTCCCATGATCAGAACCTCTTCCAGTTCCTCATAAAAGTCCTCATCTATCTTTGAAAATCCATGAAAAATACTGTCCATTCCAGACACGATATTATCGCGCGTCTTGTTAAGTCCTGCTACCAGACGTTTAAAAAATCCCATTTTTTCTTCTGCCATCATATCCTCCTATCCACTACTTTGTAAGCTCATCTTCCAGAAGATCCACAGATACCAGCGTTGATACCCCTTTTTCCTGCATAGTGATCCCATACAGCCGGTCTGCCGCTGTCATCGTACCGCGACGGTGTGTAATGACGATAAACTGTGTATTTTTCGTCAGCTTGTGCAAATACTGTGCAAATCTCGTGACATTAGAATCATCCAGTGCCGCCTCGATCTCATCCAGCAGACAAAACGGGGAAGGTTTCAGATTCTGGATTGCAAACAGCAGCGAAATCGCCGTCAACGCCTTTTCTCCACCGGAAAGCTGCATCATATTCTGAAGTTTTTTACCCGGCGGCTGCGCAATAATCCGGATTCCGGCTTCCAGCACATCCTCATCATCCATCAGTTCCAGAGTTCCTTTTCCACCACCGAACAGTTGTTTAAACACCTGATTAAACTCCTGGCTGATCTTTGCAAACTGCTCAGTAAACTGCTTGCGCATCGCCTCGTCCAGCTCTTCAATGATCTTCTTGAGCGTTGCTTCTGCCTCTACCAGATCATCATGCTGCGTTTTCATAAATTCATACCGCTCGGAAAGATTTTTAAAATCTTCGATCGCATTGACGTTCACCGATCCGAGTTTCCGGATCTCCGTCTTTAATTCCTGGATCCGCCTTCGCATCTCGGCAGGATCTGTCAGACTCTCATCCCGGATTTCCAGTGCATGATTATACGTCAGTTCGTACTCTTCCCACATATAATTGATCTGCTTTTCCAAAGCTTCCTCGTAGCCTTCTTTCTTGCTGGTAAGCCGGAAGGATTCTTTATCAAGCTCTGCCATATGGGCTGCCAGATCTTCTCGCTTTTTCAGGAATGCCTTATGCTTCTGATTCAGTTCTTCCCGCTTTTTCTGCGATTCTTCGATCTCTTTGTTGATTTCCTCAAATAATTCCTTTGAATTCTCTATCGTCTGCCGGATCTCGGTAATCTGTGCTTCCTTTTGCTCTATTTCACCGTGATTCTCTCCTTTGCTTGCATTTAAAGTGGCAAGCTCTTCCTGGAATTTTCCCATCTCTTCCCGGATACGAACAAAATTCTCCTCGATAAAATCTTTTTTCTGCTCCAATGCAGCAAAACTGAGGTGAATATTTTCATTTTTGCGCACTTCTGCCGCTTCTGCCTCACGCTCTTTTTCCAGCCACTTCTGTGAGCTCTCCATCTGGCGTGTCAGCTCGTCCTCCAGTTGCTGGCTGGTCTCCAGTTCCATTTTGATCGATTCTTCGTTTTCCTCGATCTCATGAACCTGTTCTTCCAGTTTCTTGCGCTCCGCATAAATTCCTTCTGAATTTTCTCTGGTCGCATTTTGACGGCTTTTTACCTGGTCCAGATTCATCTTCGCAGTATTTTGAACCACATAGTCATTCTGCAATTCCAGCTGGATCTCTTCCACCTTTGCATACAGCGCCGTCCGCTTCTCCTTTGCGGCCGCAACTTCTGCTTCCGATTTCTGGAGTTCTGTTTTCAGACGCGCAACCGTCTTTTCCAGTTCTTCAATCTCACGTCTTCTGCTGAGCAGATTACTGGAATTCTTAAATGCTCCACCACTCATTGCTCCGCCAGGATTGATCAGATCTCCTTCCAGCGTAACGATACGCAGAGACTGACGATACTTTCTTGCCAGACGGATCCCAGTATCAATGTTGTCTGCCACAAGAGTTCTTCCAAGAAGATGCTCTGCAAGAGATGTAAATTTATCTTCTACCGTTACCAGCTTGTCCGCCGTGCCGATCACCCCCGGCTCGCGAAGGACTTCTGCCCTGGCAAATCCCTGTCCCCCATGAATCGCTGTCAATGGAAGGAAAGTTGCACGTCCATACCGGTTCTGTTTCAGATAACCAATCATTTTTTTTGCAGTCTCTTCGTCTACAGTAACAATATTCTGGATACTGCCTCCAAGTGCGATCTCCACCGCAGTCTCATATTTTTTATCTACTTTGATCAGATCAGCCACAACCCCCAGGATTTTCGGCTCACGGCTTTTCTGCTCCATCACACGACGGATACTGTTCCCATAACCATCGTAACGCTCCGTAAGGTTCCTCAGAGACTCCAGACGAGAGTACTCCCTGTGATAAGCATTCTGCCTGTTTCGCAGGTTTTCATTTGCCTGTCCGATCTCTTTTTGCAGTCCGGCAATCTCTGTTTCATAGTTTTTGATCTGTTCTACAGAATCCGTGATCTTCCCTGATACTACCTTCAGTTCTTCCGTATACTGCGCGGCAAGTTCCTGTTGCCTCTGTACATCACTCTCCGCTTCTACCAGACGTTTGTAAAGCAGTGCCCGGCGTACCTTGATCTGTTCAAGCGTCGTTTCATAATGCTGCAGCTTTGCCTTCGTGGATGCACGGTTATTCAGAAGCTCACGGATATCGTTCTGATTCTTTTCAATCTCCACTGTCATCTCTGCAATCCGACTCTGCAGAGCAGTCAGCTCCTCTCCTGCCTGCTTTTGTCTCTCAGATGCTGCTGCAAGATGTCTGTCGATCTCTGCTTTTTCTTCTTCCAGTTCGGATTTCTGCCTTTCACGGTTTGCAAGCTCTGCCTGAATATCGTTTGCGCGTTTTTCATAGTGTTCATCATTCATACGGACACTGTTGATCTGCTCTTTTAAAAGCTCGATCTGGTTTTCCAACTGCTGCTTCAGAAGTGTTGTCTCATTTCTCTGGCTTTTTGCATGCTCGATTCCGGCATCGATCTCATCTACTTCCTGCTCGATCTTCTCATACTGTGCCTTCATATCTTCATGCTTTTTGCCGGCTTCAGTGAGTTCATCCTGCGCAATCTTCAGCTTCTCATCGTTTTCCCGGATCTGCCCCTTCAGACGTTTCATCTCCACCAGGAACATATTGATGTCATAATGCTTCAGTTCTTCTCTCTTTTTCAGATATTCCTTCGCTGTCTCCGACTGTTTCTGAAGCGGACCAAACTGCTTTTCCAACTCTCCCAAAATATCATTGACACGGACCAGATTGCTCTGCTCTTCTTCCAGTTTGCGAAGAGATAACGCCTTGCGGCGCTTAAATTTGACAATCCCGGCCGCCTCATCAAAAAGCTCTCGTCTCTCTTCCGGCTTACCGCTCAGGATCTTGTCAATCTGTCCCTGTCCGATGATCGAATATCCTTCTTTTCCGATACCTGTATCATAAAACATCTCATTGATATCTTTGAGCCTGCAGACACTGCCGTTGATCAGATATTCACTTTCCCCCGAACGGTACAACTTTCTTGTGACTTTAACCTCTTCAAACTCCACCGGGAGTTTGTGATCTGAATTATCCAGTGTGATCGCAACCGATGCGTAGCTGAGGGGTTTCCGGTTTTCCGTACCGGAAAAAATAACATCCTGCATCGTACCTCCACGGAGCTGCTTCACCTTCTGCTCTCCGAGTACCCAGCGGACGGCATCCGCCACGTTACTTTTCCCACTTCCGTTCGGTCCGACGATTCCGGTGATCCCGTTATGAAATTCAAAGACAATCTTATTTGCAAAAGACTTGAATCCCTGTACTTCAATACTTTTTAAATACATGCCTCACCTACTGTACCTTTCCTTCTTTCAGCTTCAGGATTGCCTGATAAGCCGCTTCCTGTTCGGCAGCCTTTTTGGTCCTTCCGATACCACATCCAAAGGCTTCTCCGCCGATCACAACCTCTACACGGAAGGATTTATTATGGTCCGGTCCCTCTTCTCCTACCAGCTGGTAGACAATTCCTTTTTCCTGACCGCCCTGTACCATTTCCTGCAGGATAGTCTTGCTATCATAAAAGAGCCGTTTCCCTTCCAGATCGTTTAAAATATATTTTAAAATAAACTCTTTCGCATTAGCAAAACCACCATCCAGATAAATCGCACCAATCAGTGCTTCCAATGCATCCGAGGTAATAGACTCTCTGAATCTTCCACCGGTCGCGTCCTCACCTTTCCCAAGCAACAGATAACTTCCAAGTTCCAGATCCCGCGCACAAAATGCAAGTGCCTTCTCGCATACCATGCTTGCTCTTAACTTAGTCAGTTCTCCTTCCGGCATTGTCTGGTTCTCGAAAAAAAGATATTCGCTTGAAATCAGTTCCAGAACAGCATCTCCAAGGAATTCCAGACGTTCATTACAGTCTGCCTTCTTCATATGCTTTTCATTCACATAAGAGCTGTGCGTCACAGCATGTCTGAGCAAATGGCTGTCCTTGAAATTGTAGCCGATTTTTTCTTCCAGTTCCTTTACATTTCTGCTCATGATTGCTCCTCCAATTTTAAAAAAGGACACTCCCCAAAAATGGGGATGTCCCCTGTAATCATTTTCCCTAGTTAACAGCGTTCTTGATCTGTTCTACAGCATCACCTACTGTTGCGATCTTTTCTGCATCTTCATTTTCAATTTCGATATCAAATGCATCTTCAATTCCCATAATAATCTGGAAAATATCAAGCGAATCAGCTCCCAGATCATCTACAAATGTAGTGTCCATCGTAATTTCATCCGGGTTACATCCCATCACATCAACAATAATGTCTTTCAGTTTTTCAAATTCCATAATTCTTAATCCTTTCTGAGCTTATTCCTGTGCGGATTTTTCTTCCGCCTGAATACATTCTTTGATCTTTTCATTGATTCCTTCTTCTTTGAAGGTTACGCACTGCAAAATTGAATTGCAGACTTCTTTTGCCTTGGAACTGCCGTGTGTCTTTACTACCAGACCGGTGAGTCCAAGCAGTGGTGCTCCACCGTACTCACTTGCGTCAAAATCCTTCATAGTCTTTTTCAGCACCGGCTTAACCAGAAGTCCACCGATCATGCCGCGGAGATTCTGCTTCATACCACCTTTGATCTTGCTTACAAGAACCGATGCTACTCCTTCATAGAGTTTCAGGATCACGTTGCCGGTAAATGCTTCACAGACGATAACATCTGCTTGTCCGTGAGGGATTTCTCTCGCTTCGATGCTTCCGGTAAAGTTAATATCCTTACATTCTTTCAGCATAGGAAAAGTCTCCTTGACCAGGGCATTACCCTTTTCTTCCTCAGCTCCGATATTGACGATCGCAACCTTCGGATTCTTGACTCCCATAATATGTTCCATATAGATCGAACCCATCTTGGCAAACTGCACCAGATGTGAAGGTCTTGCATCTACATTCGCCCCACAGTCAATCAAAATGGAGAATCCTTTTTCTGTCGGGATCAGCGGTGCAAGCGGTGGTCTTTCCACCCCTTTGATACGTCCAACCAGAAGCTGTCCCCCGGCAAGAACCGCACCGGAACTTCCTGCTGAAACAAAAGCGTCAGCTTCTTTATCCTTCACCATCTTAAGACCTACCACAATGGATGAGTCTTTCTTTCTGCGGATCGCCATAACCGGCGGTTCTGCTGTCTCAATTACTTCCGATGTATGAACAACCGAAATCTGTTCTTTATTATATGTGTACCCGGAAAGTTCCTGATTGATGACATCTTCTTTTCCGACCAGGATCACATGGATCGCATCTGACTTCCCGACCGCCTCGACCGCACCTTTGATGATCTCATGCGGTGCGTTGTCTCCGCCCATTGCATCGACAACAACTTTTGTTATTTCTTTCATACTGTTACCTCCCAGCATTACTAAACCAATTCTACTAGACATGACCGTAAAAATCAATAATATTTAGCAGATTTAGGAAAATTAGGAAAAAGAAAAGGAGTTAAGCAATACGCCTAACTCCTGTACTATAGCCTTTTTCGATTTACTTTTCATTTTTATCTGATAAATACTTGTCTATATGTTCGAGCGTAGTTTTTGCTGTTTCTAATTGCTCTAATGCCTGTGCTTTCGATGCAATATAAAAATCATCATAGTCCGATTTTTCTCTTAATTGTTTAAGCGTGCCTAATTTTCTTCCCAATTCTCTCGGAAAAATATTTGTAGCAACATATTCCTTGTTAAAATACGCCATCACATCTTTGTGTCTTTTAAAATCTACAGTCCCTAATGCCAAAACTGCCTTTACGCAATAAAATGCTGCATAATACGATCTGTTAATCGAATCTTTATAAAAACCATCATCTAAGCATCTTTCCGCAACTCGCAAACTGTCTTTCGCTTCTTGGATTCTATATTTGCTTAAATCAATCTGTCTTTCATCCATTTATAACACTACCCCCTCTTTCTTAACATTATTATAGAACGGTAATGCTCCCAACCAATATTCAAATTGGTCTTTATTTTTCACTACTACGCTTATATCTACACCGTAATCCATTTGAAAATCAAAAGCTAAATCAAATAACATCGGCTCTGTTTTTTCAATCTCTTCATCTGTCAGAGTTGTAAGAATCATAATATCTATATCCGAATGCTCATTATAATCTCCACGAGCATAAGAACCGTATAAAATAACTTTGTCTAATTTCTGCCCTAAGAGCTTTTTTACTTGCTGTGAAAATTTTAATACAATATCATGTATTCGATTATCCATATATTTTCACTCCTTCCTGTTTGAAATGAAAACCCGGTTTCATCGGGAAATTCAGTCTCAGAAACCCTTATTTTATGGGGAATTTGAAACCTCAATTTTTTGATTTTGCTAAAATTTGCTTATTCCTGTCCTGATATAATAAATTTCTCTCCATTTTTTATATCTGCATTCTTATCTATAAAAGCCAATTCCATTCGTGAACTATCAGCTAACTTTGCAAGTCCATCAGGAGAAAATGTATTTCGCTGTACTTTATTGCTGAAGTTCTGTTTGCTTATTCCCAACACCTCTGCCATTTCTAACTGTGTAATTTTTTTGCCTTTGAAATATCTTTAATCGTCTGTTTTAAAGCCAACATTTTGTCCTCGCTTTCTCTATATCTATTACAAGATATACTGTGACAAATATAGTATAACACAAAAGTTTTTCCCTTAAAAGCACCAACAAGATTTCTCCTGCCGGTACTTTCACTTCTAAACCTGTTTTTCCAGTCTTCCTATGAACAGCTTAGACAAGGAACTGTTATTTCTGATAATGGAGATGGAGAACTCGACACAGGCGGTTATATCAAGTATGATGCTGATCTGAAGCAAGGCGACAGAGTAGAAACGGTACTGGTTTACAATCCGGCAACGAACTATACTGATGATGTGATGTACAGAGCCGATACTTTAATCAAGTAAAGCATAAAAAAATAAGGACTGGGATTTCTCCTGGTCCTATTTTCATGCCCTGATTACTGGTCTATAGCAACGGTTAAATTTAAGTACCGGTGCTACTTTTAAACCTAACCGATATGCCTATACTATTTGTGTATGGAGATATAAAATATCTCAAATAAATATACTTCTCTTCAATATGCTTGTGTCAAATATCTTATAATTCCATTTATCCCTAAAACTCAATCTTATACACAGCTCTCTATTCAATTATTTTACAATTCCAATTGGGTTAAAATTGGGTTAAATTAAAAAGAAAAGGAGTTAAGCAATACGCCTAACTCCTGTACTATAGCCTTTTTTAATTAGTTTTCTACAGTAACGATTTCTCTCTTGTTGTAAGATCCACAAGCTTTGCAAACTCTGTGTGGCATCATAAGTTCTCCACATTTGCTGCATTTCACCAGATTCGGTGCGCTCATTTTCCAGTTTGCTCTTCTCTTGTCTCTTCTTGCTTTAGAAGATTTATTCTTTGGACAAATTGACATAGGTTACACCTCCTTAAAATTCTTGTAAAGATCGCGGATAACTGACATTCTAGGGTCAAGACTGGTGTCTTCGCAGTCGCAGCTTCCCTCATTCAAGTTCTGACCACATACACTGCAAATCCCTTTACAGTCTTCGCTACATAGAACTTTCATCGGCCACCCTACTAAAATCTCGTTATAGAGCAGCTGCTCCACATCAAGATGATATCCGTCAATGTAATTCGCTTCATCGGATTCGCCATCATCTTCTCCGTCTTCCAGAGCTGTATTCACCTGCTTTTCAAAGGAAAGCGTGAAATCTGTCGGTACATCTGTAAGACATCTGTCACACGGAATGATTACCGTAAGACTTGTCTCACAACTGATATGAAGTTTTTTTTCGCCGGCATACTCGACATGAATATGCACAGGCTGTGTCCGGCTTACCGGAAATCTGCTTCCGTTCACCTTCACTTCTTTCATCTCAGTGCCGACCACTTCGTCAATGGACTTATGCGGTTCAGATAAGACTTCGGACAGGTCAATTAACATAATTCTTTCTCCTGTTCACACCTAAACTATTATACCATGTAAATTCTTTTTGTCAAGGATGATTTACAGATTTTAAGGTTTTTTCTAATTTCTTCTATTATACAAGTGCAACTGTCTCTCTTGCAATTGCAAGTTCTTCGTTTGTCGGAACTACAAGAACTTTCACTTTGGAATCTGGTGTAGAGATTACGATCTCTTCTCCACGTTTTCCATTTGCTTCTTCATCGATTGTAATTCCAAGATATCCAAGATAGCTGCAGACTTTTGTTCTTACAAGTGCACAGTTCTCACCGATACCTGCTGTAAATACGATATTATCAACACCGTTCATTGCTGCTGTGTAAGCACCAACATATTTTACTACTCTGTATGCAAATACGTCGATTGCAAGTTCTGCACGCTTGTTGCCTGCTTTTGCTGCTGCCTCAAGATCACGGAAGTCGCTGGATACACCGGATACACCTTCCACACCTGATTTCTTGTTCAGGACATTCATAATTCCTGCAATGTCAAGGTTTTCTTTCTTAGCAATGAATTCCATGATCGCCGGATCAATATCTCCGGAACGTGTTCCCATTACAAGACCTTCCAACGGAGTAAGTCCCATAGAGGTATCTACTGATTCTCCGTTAAGCACTGCTGAAACAGATGCTCCATTACCAAGATGGCATACGATCGTCTTTGTTGCGTTGTATGGTTTTCCAACAATCTCAGCTACTCTCTTAGATACAAAGCTGTGGCTTGTTCCGTGGAATCCGTAACGTCTTACTTTGTATTTTTCATAATATTCATATGGAAGTCCATACATATAAGCTTTCTCAGGCATTGTCTGATGAAAAGCAGTATCAAATACAACAACCTGTGGTGTGCCCGGCATCAGACTTTCACAAGCTTCGATTCCGATTAAGTTTGCCGGATTGTGAAGTGGTGCAAGGTCATTGCACTCTGCGATCGCAGCTTTTACTTCCGGTGTTACAACTACAGATTTTGCAAACTTTTCTCCGCCGTGAACAACACGATGTCCGACTGCTCCGATTTCGTTAAGGCTCTTAACAACACCTGTATCTGCATCTGTCAGCGCGTCGATTACGAACTGGATTGCTTCTGTATGTGTAGGCATAGCCTTTTCAGATACATTCTTCTCTCCACCTGCCGGCTGATAGGTAAGTCTTCCGTCAATACCGATTCTTTCGCAAAGACCTTTTGCGAGAACCGCCTCCGATTCTGAGTTGATGAGCTGGAACTTCAGTGATGAACTTCCGCAGTTGATTACTAATACATTCATTGATGTTTCTCCCTTCTGGTACTAGAATTTTCTTTATTAGAACTCACACTCTATTTTTAATTATACTCCTTGCACACATTGTATACAAGTAATGTTATTTTTTTCACGTAATATTTTCCAGTACAATGTTTTTTGCACAAAAACTCTTTTTATAGTATAATCTTTTCACAAACAACACAAAGGAGATTTTAGTTAAAAGTATGAAAATCGTCGGTATCATCGCAGAATATAATCCGTTCCACAACGGACATCAGTATCATATAGACCAGGCACTTCAAAAAACGGGGGCAGATGCGGCAGTTATCCTTATGAGTGGTGACTTCGTCCAGCGTGGCGCCCCTGCTATCGCGCCAAAGCATTTGCGGGCAAAAGCTGCCCTTCTTGGCGGTGCATCACTCATTCTGGAGCTCCCGGTCCTTTTTTCCTGTGGCAGTGCAGAGTTGTTTGCAAGAGGTGCCGTTTCTATTTTTAACAGTCTTGGCTGTATTTCCTATCTCTGCTTTGGCAGTGAGTGTGGCGATATCAAAAAACTCAATCGGCTTGCCCGGATTCTTTCCGAAGAGCCAGAAGTCTACCGGCAGCTCCTGCAGGATGAGCTACGAAAAGGCCGACCGTTTCCGCAGGCACGCCAGACTGCCCTAAGTGTCTATACAAAGGATCCGTCCCTTGCCGAAATCCTGTCCTCACCAAACAATACCCTTGGGATTGAATACTTAAAAGCGCTCCGGTATTTCAAAAGTCCGATCCAGCCTTTCGCGATTCCCCGCGAGGGATCCGGCTACAATGATACTAACCTCTGCGAAACCTTCAGTTCCGCAACTGCGATCCGCAACCGAATTCTGAATCCATCTTTACCAGAAGATGCTTTTTCATCCGTTGCAGGACAACTTCCGCCCGCTTCTTCAGATCTGCTGCGAAAGAATTACCAGTCCTCACTTCCGGTTACCCAGGATGATTTTTCGCTCCTGCTAAAGTATCGACTGCTCTGTGAGAGTGCTTCCTCTCTGACCGATTACCTTGATGTCAGCAAAGACCTCGCCAACCGGATCATCAATCAGAGAAATGATTTTGCTACCTGGAGTTCCTTCTGCGATCTTCTAAAAACCAGAGAGCTTACCTACACCCGGATCAGCCGCGCCCTGCTGCACATCCTGCTCGGCATAGAAAAGGACACCTTCCGACATGAGCCTCCTTTCTGTTTTGCAGAAGATTCCGGCAACATTTCCGGCAAAACAAAAAAAGAGCGGTCATCCACATCCGCCCTTTATGCCCGCGTACTCGGTTTTCAAAAAAAAGATACTCAAATCCTTAAAGAGATCAAAGAGTATGCCACCATCCCTCTGATCACAAAGCTCGCAGATGCCAGAAATCTCACCTCCGCCACCCAGGTCCTCCTGAACCTGGACATTTTCGCATCAGACCTGTATGAATCCATAATTACCGAGAAATTTGGCACACCTTTTACAAATGAATACCAGAAGCAGTTGCAAATTATTTAACCCTTCCCCTTTGTCAAAAAAGAGACTTTTTGCACACCACTACTACGCATGTTTGTGCAAAAAGTCTCTTTCTCATTTAGTTCACATGAAGAATTTTGGTAAGAGTCACCGCCCTGGCTCCAGGTCCGATATGGCATGCCACACTCAACGACAGTGGATCCATCCGGATTTCAAACTCCGGAAATGCTTCATGAAGCTCATCCAGCCATTCCTGTGCCTCCTTGCGATCTCCTGTGTAAGCTGCATCCAGATACAGATCTTTTTTTCCATCACAATCTCCGAATTCTGAAGTACGAATCTCATTAATTGTCTTGATCATCGTCTTCTTTGCACTCTTCCATCCTCTTGACTTCGCAAACGCATCCAGCTTTTCTCCTTTAAGACGGAGAACTGGCTTCAGGTTCAGAACCGTTCCAATCGCTGCAGCTGCCGGTGTAAGTCTGCCGCCTTTCTTCAGGTATTTTAAAGTATCTACTGTAATATAGATATCACTGTCCCACTGGATCGCTTCTAACAGTTCTTTAATTTCTGCCGCGCTCTTTCCAGCATCTGCAAGCTTTTTCGCCTCTTCCACCGATCTTCGCTGCGTAACAGAAATCCGGTGATTATTTACGACCTGTACTTTTCCATCATAGTCCTGGGAAAGCATGATTGCAGTCTCACATGAACTGCTAAGACCGGCTGACATCGGAATATGTACAACCTCATCATATTCCTCCAGCGCCTTGTCCCACATATCCATTACATCTCCGGGAGCCGGTTGGGAAGTCTTAATATCTGCATCTCCTGCCAGTTTTTCATAAAACTCCTCCTGCGTGAGTGTGATATCCTCGTAAAACAACTCCTCATTGATATAGAATGGCATCGGAAGTACGTAAATTCCCATCTTCTTTCCTTCTGCCTGTGTAATTCCACTGTTACTATCTGTTACAATCGCAACTTTCCCCATGCTCTCTTTACCTCTTTCTAATTTTTAAAACTATGTATCGGTGCAGGAATTCTTCCCTTTCGATTCACAAATGCACTGCAGTCAAATTCATTGACCGGCATGATCGGCGCATATCCCAAAAGACCACCAAACTCTGCCATATCTCCAACATCCTTTCCGACTACAGGTATCACACGAACCGCCGTTGTCTTCTGATTGACCATTCCGATCGCCATCTCATCCGCAATGATCCCGGAAATCGTAGTAGCTTTCGTCTTACCCGGAATAGCGATCATATCAAGTCCTACCGAGCAGACACAAGTCATCGCCTCCAGCTTTTCTATACAAAGAGATCCGGCATTGACTGCATCGATCATTCCTTTATCCTCACTGACCGGAATAAAAGCTCCGCTTAAACCTCCTACATAGGAAGACGCCATAACGCCACCTTTTTTCACCTGATCGTTCAGCATAGCAAGTGCTGCTGTTGTTCCTGGTGCGCCAACTCTCTCAAGTCCGATTTCTTCCAGAATCTCCGCTACTGAATCGCCAACAGCCGGTGTCGGTGCAAGTGACAGGTCAATGATTCCGAACGGAATACCAAGCCTTTTGGAAGCTTCTCCTGCTACAAGCTGACCAACCCTTGTCACCTTAAATGCGGTCTTCTTGATCGTATCACAGAGTTCCTGAAAGCCCTCGCCACGACATTTTTCAATCGCTCTTTTTACAACACCAGGTCCGCTGACACCGACATTGATCACGGCATCTCCTTCGGTAACACCTAAAAAAGCCCCTGCCATAAACGGGTTATCATCCGGTGCATTACATAAAACTACAAATTTTGCACAGCCAATCGAATCCTTGTCCTTTGTCGCCTCTGCTGTCTCTTTTACAATCTCGCCGCAAAGACGGACTGCATCCATATCAATACCAGTCTTTGTCGAACCTACATTGACCGAACTGCACACACGCTCTGTCTTTGCCATTGCCATCGGAATGGAACGGATCAGGAGTTCGTCGCTCTTTGTCATTCCCTTGGATACGATTGCAGAGTATCCTCCGATAAAGTTTACACCGACTTCCTTGGCTGCTTTATCCAGTGTCTCTGCGATCGTCACAAAATCCTCTGGTTTTTTGCAGGCTGAACCGCCAACAAGTGCAACCGGTGTAATGGAAATCCGCTTATTAACGATCGGAATTCCAAATTCACTTTCGATCTTCTCTCCTGTCGATACAAGATCCTTTGCAAGTGTTGTGATTTTTTTATATATCTTTTCATTCAGTCTGTCCAGATCTGAGTCAATACAGTCCATCAGACTGATACCCAATGTGATTGTTCTTACATCCAGATTTTCTTCTTCGATCATCTGGTTTGTTTCTACTACTTCGTAAAAATTAATCATAGCGGTTCTCCTTACACTCTGTGCATTTTTTCAAAAATCTCTTCTCTCTGACAATGAATATTGACACCGATCTGTAAGCCGATATCACGAAGTTCTACCGCTACGATATCCAGTTCTTTTTTTGAATTTTCCACATCTGCAACCGCCATCATATTAAAATACCCATCCACGATCGTCTGGGAAATATTTAAAATATTGATATTGGTCTCTGCCAGGTATGTACATACTTTCGCAATAATTCCGACCGAATCTTTACCGACTACTGTAATAATGCATTTCTTCATTCTGCCTGTCCTCCTGAATCTAATTCTGCATACTTTCTTTTTCTAAACCTCGATCACTGCAGACACCTGATCCCTTTTTGCAACTGCAATCGGTATCTCATCCCCCTTATACGGGTTCTGCCCCAAAGTGACCTCCAGCTTGACAGTCTCATATGCAAGTTCTTCGTAATTATTCTCCTTGCTCAAATGCCCCAGCAATACACTCCGCAAGTTATTGTGTAGTATATCACAAAGAAGCCGTCCTGACAATTCATTTGATAAATGTCCTCTGTCCCCAAGAACTCTCTGCTTCAGGTAATACGGATAAGGACCGACTTCCAGCATATGTATATCATGGTTAGATTCCAGCAGGACCGCATTTAAATCCTTCAGGTTCTCTACCGTATATTCATCGTATTTTCCAAGATCCGTTGCTACCGCGATCTTCTTTCCATCCTGCTCAAAGCGGTAGCCGCTCGGTTCATTTGCATCATGGGAAATAGCAAATGGATGCACGTCAATATCACCCAGCTTAAATTCTTTGTCTACCTGGATTTCATGGTAAAGTCCTTCCGGCATTTTCCCGAGATTTTTATAATCACGGATTCCCCGAATCGTTCCCGGTGTTCCATAGATCGGGATCTCATATTTTCTGCTGAATACACCAAGTCCCTGAATATGATCTGCATGTTCATGGGTAATCAGGATTCCATCCAGCTCTTTCCCTTTTATTTCAAGTTCCTTTAAGCCTTCCTCAATTCGTTTTTTGCTGATTCCTGTATCTACAAGCAGATGCGTTCGATCGCTCCCCACATAAATACAGTTTCCGCTGCTGCCACTGGCAATACTGCATAATCTCATCTTGTTTTTTCTCCCTGTTCTTAGCCTCTTCCCAGTGCCAAGTCTATCTGTTTTTCCGTTTCTTCAAAGGTTCCGCCATTTTCGATCACAAGATCCGAAACCGCTGTAAATGTCTCTTCCGACGGCTGATTTGCAAACACCGCATACATTTTTTCATCTGAATATCCGCGTGAACTTCTCAGTCGCTCCATCCGGATCTCCTGTGGCACATGAATATACCAGATCTCATCCAACATCTCACGATATACCGGTTCCGTAAGGAGTGCGGCTTCCAGAATAAAAAGCTCTTTTCCCTCTTCCTGCGCCTTCTGCATTTCCTCCCGGATTTTTTCATTGACCGCCGGATGCACGATCGCATTAAGCTTTTGCAGTTTCTCTGGCTGATCAAACACAATTCTGCCGAGAATTTTCCGATCAATCGTTCCGTCAGGATTTAAAATTTCTTTCCCAAACGTCTCCACGACCTTTTGATAACATTTTTCTCCCGGAAGCTGTACCTGATGTGCCACCAGATCTGACTGGCAGATTACCGCACCGCGCACTACACTTAAAAAGTCGAGTACTTTGCTCTTCCCGGAACCAATGCCTCCTGTTATTCCTATTTTTCTCATATCTGTTTCCTTCTATTTTGCCTCATACCAGTTTTTTCCACTATGCATGTCAATTTCAAGCGGAACGGAAAGATCTGCCGCATGCATCATGCCTTCTTTCAGGATCTCCCGCACTTCCTCTTCCTCTTCCTTCCATGTCTCGATCAGAAGTTCGTCGTGTACCTGCAGAACCAGCCTGGATTTCATGTTTCTCATGCGAAGCTCTTTGTCCACAGCGATCATTGCGATTTTCATGATATCTGCAGCCGTTCCCTGGATCGGAGAATTCATTGCCACACGTTCCCCGAATTGTCTCTGCATAAAATTGCTGGAAGACAGCTCCGGAACCGGTCTTCTTCTGCCAAATAAGGTCACAACATATCCCTGTTCTTTTGCATGAGCAACTGCATCATCCAGAAATTTCTTGATGCCCGGATAGGTTTCAAAATAACGGTCAATATATTCGGCCGCTTCTTTTCTCGTAATACTTAAATCCTGGCTCAGTCCAAAAGAACTGATCCCATAAACAATACCAAAGTTGACTGCTTTTGCATTTCGCCTCTGCAGATCGGTCACTTCATCAAACGGAGTATGAAACACCTGAGAAGCTGTGATCCGGTGAATGTCCTTTGCCTCCCGGTATGCTTCGATCAGTGCTGCATCTCCGGAGCAATGTGCCAGCACACGCAGTTCTATCTGCGAATAATCAGCATCTACAAACACATATCCCTCTTCCGGCACAAATACTTTACGGATCAGCCGTCCAAGTTCTACCCTCGCCGGGATATTCTGCAGGTTTGGCTCTGTACTGCTGATACGTCCGGTCGCTGTGACTGTCTGGTTGAATTTTCCATGGATCCGGTGATCATCTTCATGAATAAACACGGCAAGCCCATCTGCATAAGTCGATTTCAGCTTGGCAAGCTGACGATATTCCAGGATTTTTGCCACGATCGGATAATCCGGTGCCAGCTTATCCAGTACGTCTGCTGCCGTCGAATATCCTGTTTTCGTCTTCTTTCCATTTGGGAGGGACAGATGTTCAAAAAGGACCACGCCCAGCTGCTTTGGTGAATTGATATTAAATTCTTCCCCGGCAAGCTCATAAATTTCCTTTTCCAACTGTACGATTTTTCCGCCAAGCTGTTCTCCATAACTTTTCAGTTCTTCTGCTTCTACACGCACCCCATTCTGCTCCATGTGGAACAGAGTAAATACAAGCGGCATCTCTATTTCTGTAAAAAGCTTCCACATTTCCTCTTTTTTCAGCTTTTCTTCCAAAACTGCCGATGACGCAAATGCAGCATAGGCTTCATAACAGACCATTTTTTCCAGTTCTGTCTTCGGATCGATCATCAATCCAAGATGCTCCTGTGCCACATCTTCAAATCCATAATCATTTTTCAACGGATTCAGGAGGTAAGCTGCTACAATACTGTCAAAGCACTTCTCCTCTGCTGCTCCTTCTAATCCTTTCAGATAAGGCAGGGATGACTTCAGATCAAACACCACAAACCGTCCGGCATGCTTTGCCACATGTACAAGTGCCTCCAGAAGTTCCTCCATGCTGTATCCATTTCCTGCCGGAATACAGTAGATCTTCTCTTTTCCAAACGAAATTCCAATTCCACCTATCTCAGCATTTCCTGCAAACAGCGGAAGTACATTTCTGGTATCTTTGTAAAGAACGGCTCCCACCGTCTGCGTTTTTTCTGCCTCCGCAAAGATTTTCTGAATTTCTTCTTTTCCCACAGCGATCACAAATGCATCTTCAATCGAATTCTCACTCTGCACATCAAAACGATTCAGCAGATTCTTGAACTGCAGTCTCTGGAAATAGACATAAGCTTCCTCTGTATAAAGATTTCCAAGCTTCGCCTCTTCCAGTTCATAAGCAAAATCCGCGTCTACATCGATTGTCGCCAGCACCTTACTCATTTGTGCCTGATCCCAGTATTCCACCAGATTTTTCGATGCTCTCGGCGGCTTCAGTTCGGATGCATGCCTGTAGGCATTTTCAATAGATCCGTATTCTACAATAATCTTGGTCGCCGTCTTTTCTCCGACTCCCGGCACCCCTGGGATATTATCTGAAGTATCTCCCATCAATGCTTTCACATCGATAAATTCTGTCGGTGTCACCTGGTATTTTTCTTTTACGTCCACTGCATAATAATTCTCGATCTCAGTTCCGGTCCGTTTTGTCTTCGGAATCCGGATCTCAACATGGTCTGTAGCAAGCTGGAGAAGATCTCTGTCTCCGGAAATAATGACCACTTCCATCCCCATTCGCTCGCATCTTTTGGACAGCGTTCCAAGAAGGTCATCTGCCTCCAGCCCTTCCTGCTCGATCGTCCGGATTCCCATAGCATGCAGAACTTCCTTCATCAACGGTACCTGCTGTCTGAGTTCTTCTGCCATCGGCTTTCTCGTCCCCTTATACGCCTCAAACATCTTATGGCGGAAAGTCGGCGCATGCACATCAAATGCAACGGTCAGATACTCCGGCTTTTCCTCCTCCAGGATCTTGAACATAATATTTAAGAATCCATATATTGCATTCGTATGGAGTCCTTCCGCATTTGTCAGATCCGGAAGTCCGAAAAACGCCCTGTTCAGAATACTGTGTCCGTCTATCAATACGATTTTGCTCATAATCAACTGCCTCTCTGTAAGTCTCATCACTTACTTCTATCTTTTCTATCTATTCGTTCAAATATACAACATCTCATTATGACATTTTTTTGATATATTTTCAATATTCCTAAATAAATCCATTTACAAATATTATATGAACAGAATCTTAAGAAATATATTTTCAAAAAATACTTGCGAACCAATAGCAAATATGCTATCATTATTTTCGGTTCTTATTGAATCTTTAGTTAAGCCGGCATGTCGGAATGGCAGACGAGGCAGACTCAAAATCTGTTGCGGGTGACCGCGTGCGGGTTCAAGTCCCGCTGCCGGCAGTTATCTAACGTCCCTGAAACCCTTATAAATCAAGGGCTTCAGGGATTTTTACATTCAGAATGTTTTATTACCTTTGATTACCTTTTTTGTTGACTTCGTCAATGTCGTTCCACATCAATCCTGAAAGTTCACCTACACGCATTCCGGTATAAAGGGCAAGCTCAACGGCATATGAAAGAATTTTGTATTAAAATGTTTTCCATAATACCAGGGTCAAAAGGTCAGAAATCCTCTTGACCCTAACATCTTTTCCATTAAATTTGAAATATTACGTCAGATTATTTTGTATAAATTTTTGCCCCTGGATCAAATCCAGGGGCATTTTCTATCTCACCTTATAATTCTATTTTCCGAGCTTATCCGCTTCTTCCGTATTCTTCTTAAGTTCCTCATAAACCGGGAAGCAGTCGAAAGTTGCAAAGTAATCCATCGGCGTCTCTGCTCTGCGGATCAGCTGTGTACCTCCGTCCTCTTTCAGAAGAACTTCTGCGGAACGAAGACGTCCGTTGTAATTATATCCCATAGAGAATCCATGTGCTCCGGTATCATGGATCACAAGCAGATCTCCCATGTCAATCTTAGGAAGCTGACGGTCGATTGCAAATTTATCATTATTCTCGCACAGAGAACCAGTCACATCGTAAGTATGATCGCATGGTTCATTTTCTTTTCCCATGACAGTGATGTGATGGTAGGCACCATACATAGCCGGACGCATCAGGTTTGCGGCACATGCATCTACACCGATGTACTCTTTGTGCGTATGCTTTTCATGGATTGCTTTTGTCACAAGGCATCCATAAGGTCCAAGCATAAAACGGCCAAGCTCTGTGTAAATCGCCACATCGCCCATTCCAGCCGGAACAAGAACCTCTTCGTACACTTTTCTTACACCTTCACCGATCACCTTGATATCATTCGGTTCCTGATCCGGTTTGTAAGGAATTCCCACACCACCGGAAAGGTTGATGAACTTGATATGTACACCGGTCTCTTTCTGAAGCTTAACTGCTACTTCAAACAAAGTACGTGCAAGTGTCGGATAATATTCATTAGTTACAGTATTACTTGCAAGGAATGCATGGATACCGAACTCTTTTGCGCCTTTGGACTTCAGGATCTTGAATGCCTCAAAAATCTGTTCAGTTGTCATACCGTATTTGGCATCTCCCGGATTATCCATAATGCTGTTGGAAATTTTGAAAAGTCCACCCGGATTATAACGGCAGCTGATTGTCTCCGGAATCTTTCCGATCGTCTTTTCCAGAAAATCAATGTGTGTGATATCGTCCAGGTTGATGATCGCGCCGAGCTTATCAGCAAGTGCAAATTCCTCTGCCGGTGTATCATTGGAAGAAAACATAATATTTTCTCCAACCTGTCCGACAGACTCAGACATTAAAAGCTCTGTATAGGAAGAGCAGTCACATCCGCATCCATATTCTTTTAAAATATTGAGGATATATGGGTTTGGAGTTGCCTTTACTGCAAAATATTCTTTATATCCTTTGTTCCATGCAAATGCTTCTTTGAGTGCTTTTACATTTTCACGAATCCCTTTTTCATCATAAAGATGAAACGGAGTCGGATATTCTTTTACGATTTCATCTAACTGTGTCTTTGTTACGAATGGTTCTTTTTTCATTCTGTTCATCTCTCTTTCGTCTAGTCGATGGTTGCAATACGCATCATATTACTTACAGAACCCTTTTCACGCTGTACGCTCGGTGAAGGAATACCAGCTGTCAGGACAACAATATCTCCACTGTCCACGCATTTCTTTGCCTGTGCAAGATCAATTGCCCCACTGCAGATATCATCTGTTGTATGGAATTCCAGAGACTTCAATCCTCTTACGCCCCAGTAGATCGACATCCGGCGAAGGGTACGTTCGTTCGGTGTAATTCCAAGGATTTCCTGTCTCGGACGAAGGTTGGATACAACCCTTGTTGTTGCACCGGATACAGATGGAGTGATGATGCATCTTGCATTCAGGTTCGCTGCCGCAAGTACAGAAGCATATCCGATTGCACTGGACACACCTGACTTCAGATGATCTCCGGCTTTAACAAGAATGGAATCATAGTCCAGATGTTCCTCTGTCGTCTCTACAATTTGAACCATCATCTGGAGTGCTTCCAGAGGGTATTTCCCCTGTGCTGTCTCTCCGGAAAGCATAACTGCATCTGTTCCGTCGTATACCGCATTGGCAACGTCCGTCACTTCTGCTCTTGTCGGACGCGGATTACGCATCATAGAATCCAGCATCTGTGTTGCAGTAATAACAGTCTTAAAGTTGTCATTACATTTCTGGATGATCATTTTCTGGAGATGCGGCACTTCCTCTGCCGGGATCTCTACACCAAGATCTCCACGTGCCACCATGATACCATCAGCCGCACGGATGATCTCATCAATATTCTCAATACCTTCTGCGTTCTCTACCTTTGCAATGATTGGAATATACGGAGCGCCGAGTTCTTTTAAGTATGCCTTGATCTCAAGTACACACTCTGCATTTCTTACAAATGATGCTGCGATAAAGTCAATATCCTGCTCTACACCGAAACGGATATCATCCTTATCTTTTTCTGTAATAGCCGGAAGACGAATGGCTACGTTCGGTACGTTAACACCTTTTCTTTCGCCAAGTTCTCCACCATTTACTACCGAACAGACAATCTCTGTCTCTGTCTTGTTCTCTACACGAAGTCCGATCAGGCCATCGTCGATCAGAATGGTACAGCCTTTATAAATATCCTGTACCAGTCCCTTATATGTGATAGATACTCTCTTATTATCTCCTACGATATCTTCTGTTGTCAGAGTGAAGGTTTCTCCTTCTTTTAAAGTAATCTTCTTTCCGTCTTTCAGGATTCCTGTACGAATTTCCGGTCCCTTTGTATCCAGAAGGATTGCAGTGTTTGTATGTTCCTCTTCACGAAGCTCTTTGAGCATATCCATTCTGAACTTCTGTTCTTCATGATCACCATGTGAGAAATTGAAACGTGCCACATTCATTCCATTCTGGATCAGCTTTCTCATCATTTCTCTGTCGTTGGTGTTTGGTCCCATTGTACAAACAATCTTGGTTTTTTTCATTGTTTCCTCCTCTTATTATTCAATTTGATTCTATGTTAGAACTCTACTTCACATGTTCGTGTGTGAAAAGATGGTCCTGGCAATATTCATAATTCCCGTTACACTTTGAACAATAACGGAACTCCAGTGTCGGATCGTCAAGTTCAGTACGACCGCACACTGCACATCTGTGCTTTGCACCGCCTGCATACTGATTCTGCGGACGGCTTATCTGCTTCTGGAATTTCTTTCTGCGGGCAGCCTGTTTCGGACTGTGTCCACGCAGATTCCGGTTGCAGAAAAAGAAAATAATAAAGTTCAAAAGGGATGCGATGATCACGATCCGTATGATCAGACCGCCCTGCACTGCGTCTACCGCAAGCAGAACCACATCCAGAATTGCAAGCCACTTCATCTTGATCGGGATAATGCCGTAAAGCAAAAGCTGATAATCCGGCATGATGGATGCACATGCAAGGAAAATGGACATATTGATATAGTAAGTACTGTAAAGGCTTCCAAATCCGGTAATGCCTCCGATCAGTCCATTCACAATAAAAGCTCCAATAACTGTAAATAATATTCCTGAAAAAATGTAAACATTGTAACGAAATGCCCCCCAGTAGCTTTCCAGCGTATTACCAAGGGAATAGTATAACAGCATCATAAAGATAACAAAAATAATATTGTCATTCGGCGGGATGATCACCCAGCTTAGAAGTCGCCACACCTGCCCTTTCAAAATCAGTGCCGGTTCCAGTGTAAAATAGGTAAGAAGCTGTGGCATCGTAAAACTCAAAAGATATCCGATTGCATAACCTGCAAGCAGATACATCGTAAGATTTCTAATTGCATAGCGCCCGAACCTGCGCTCCATTTTATCTAACCAGTTCTTCATTCAAAACCTCCTTCCACGTATGTTATTTTATCGTCTGCTTTTTACTTTGTCAATTCCATTCCACCTCTTTACTCTCTTTTCACATAATTTACATCTTTTGTTCACTTCCAGGCACTTTTTTCTACAATGCCATACACAACTTCTGTTTGTATTTTCGTTGGTTCTGTCGTATAATGTAAGATACTGTAGTTCTCTGCGAACTACATTTAATAGGTAATAACACAGACAAATTTTTTTATTGTAATAAGGAGTAGTTAAATCATGAATCAGACAGAATTACATACCCTGGGGATTGACATCGGTTCTACAACTGTTAAAATCGCAGTTCTGGACAGTAATAATGATGTTCTGTTTTCTGATTACGAGCGTCACTTCGCCAATATTCAGGAAACCCTTTCTGATCTGCTTGGTCGTGCTATCTACAAGCTCGGTCAGATCAAGGTATCTCCAATGATTACCGGATCAGGTGGTCTTACTCTGGCAAAGCATCTTGGCGTACCTTTTGTCCAGGAGGTTGTTGCCGTTTCCACCGCTCTTCAGGATTATGCACCACAGACCGATGTAGCGATCGAGCTGGGCGGCGAAGATGCCAAGATCATCTATTTTGAAAATGGAAATATTGAACAGCGTATGAACGGAATCTGCGCCGGAGGTACCGGATCTTTCATCGACCAGATGGCGTCCCTTCTCCAGACAGATGCAACCGGTCTGAACGAATATGCCAAAAATTACAAAGCACTTTATACGATTGCAGCCCGCTGTGGCGTATTTGCCAAGACAGATATCCAGCCGCTGATCAATGACGGTGCTACCAAAGAAGACCTGTCTGCTTCTATTTTCCAGGCAGTCGTCAACCAGACCATCAGTGGTCTTGCCTGCGGAAAACCAATCCGCGGACATGTTGCTTTCCTCGGTGGACCGCTTCATTTCCTCTCTGAACTGAGAGAAGCGTTTATCCGTACTCTCAAGCTGGATGACGAACACATTATCGCACCAAAGTATTCCCATCTTTTTGCAGCCGTCGGCTCTGCGCTGAACTCTAAAAAGGATGTAGTCACCTCTCTTGGTGAGATGCAGAAAAAGCTGGATGCCCATATTGAAATGGACTTTGAAGTTGAGCGTATGCAGCCGCTCTTTTCCAGCGAAGCAGATTACAATGAATTTAAGAACCGCCATGCAAAGCATCAGGTGCCGGTTGGTGATCTTGCCAGCTACCGCGGTAATGCCTATCTTGGAATCGATGCCGGTTCTACCACCACGAAAGCCGCTCTGGTCGGAGAAGACGGTACTCTTTTGTACTCCTTCTACCATGGCAATGACGGTGATCCTCTTGGTACGACCATCGGTGCGATCAAGGATATTTACAGCCAGCTTCCGGAAGGCGTACAGATCGTTCACTCCTGCTCAACCGGTTACGGAGAAGCGCTCATTAAAGCCGCACTTCTTCTGGATGAAGGCGAAGTTGAAACCGTATCTCACTATTACGCCGCTTCTTTCTTCGAACCGGATGTAGACTGTATCCTCGATATCGGTGGTCAGGATATGAAGTGTATCAAGATCAAGAATCAGACTGTAGACAGCGTACAGCTCAACGAAGCATGTTCTTCCGGATGCGGTTCCTTTATCGAGACTTTTGCCAAATCCCTGAACTACACCGTAGAGGATTTTGCACATGAAGCACTTTTTGCGAAACATCCGATTGACCTCGGTACCCGTTGTACCGTATTTATGAACTCAAAGGTAAAACAGGCACAAAAAGAAGGTGCTGAAGTATCCGATATTTCAGCCGGACTTGCTTATTCGGTTATCAAAAATGCTCTTTTCAAGGTTATCAAGGTATCCGATGCATCTGAGCTTGGTAAAAAAATTGTTGTACAGGGTGGTACATTCTACAATGATGCCGTACTCAGAAGCTTTGAGACCATCGCCGGATGTCAGGCAATCCGTCCGGATATTGCAGGAATCATGGGTGCTTTTGGGGCTGCACTGATTGCAAGAGAACGCTATGGTTTCAAAGAATGTAAAAATACAACCATGCTTTCCATTGATGAAATCAATGAACTTACCTATACAACCTCAATGGCAAAATGTAACGGCTGTACCAACAACTGTCGTCTGACCATCAACAAATTCAGTGGCGGACGTCGTTTTATTTCCGGAAACCGTTGTGAGCGCGGTCTTGGAAAAGAGAAAGCAAAGAGTGATGTGCCAAACCTTTTCGCTTATAAAAATGAACGTTATTTTGGTTACACGCCATTAGATCCATCCGAAGCAAAACGTGGAACGGTTGGTATTCCAAGAGTTCTCAACATGTATGAGAACTATCCGTTCTGGTTTACTTTCTTCACAAAACTGGGATATCATGTGTTACTCTCTCCTGCTTCTACACATAAGATTTATGAACTTGGTATTGAATCTATTCCGAGCGAATCCGAGTGTTATCCGGCAAAGCTGGCGCACGGACATGTACAGTGGCTGATCAACCAGGGTGCAGACTTTATCTTCTACCCTTGTATACCATACGAACGTGGTGAATTTGCCGATGCCGACAATCATTATAACTGCCCGATCGTCACCTCATACGCGGAGAACATCAAGAACAATATGGATCCGATCGTACACGGTGAAGTAGATTTCATGAATCCATTCCTCGCCCTCACAAGCGAAAAGACAATCACAGACGGACTGGTCCGTGAATTTACTTCTGCAAAGAATCTTCCAGCAGAAGAAATCAAAAATGCCGCTCATGCTGCATGGGAAGAACTTGCTGCATGCCGTCAGGACATCCGCAAAAAGGGTGAAGAAACACTCGCTTACATAGAAAAGACAGGAACCCGCGGCATTGTACTTGCCGGTCGTCCATACCATTACGATCCGGAGGTCAACCACGGTATCCCGGAGATGATCACCTCCTACGGACTTGCCGTTCTGACGGAAGATTCTATCTCCCATCTGAATCCGGTAGAACGTCCGCTGATTGTTATGGATCAGTGGATGTATCATTCCCGACTGTACGCAGCAGCCAATTTTGTAAAGACAAGAGATGATCTGGATCTGATCCAGCTGAACTCTTTCGGATGCGGTCTTGATGCCGTAACAACCGATGCTGTTGCAGATATTCTGACCGGTTCCGACAAGATTTATACCTCTCTTAAGATTGATGAGGTTAATAACCTGGGTGCTGCACGTATCCGTATCCGTTCTCTTCTCGCCGCCATCCGCGTCCGCGAGCAGAAGCATATGGAGCGCACCATTCGTCCGGCAAATATCGAAAAAATTCCTTTTACAAAGGAAATGAAGGAAACCTATACCATTTTGTGTCCGCAGATGTCACCGATCCACTTTTCACTGATTGAGCCAGCCTTCCAGGAAGCAGGCTACAAACTGGAAGTACTGAAAAATGATAACAAGCATGCAGTTGACATGGGTCTTAAATATGTAAACAATGATGCCTGCTACCCGTCTCTGATGGTAGTTGGACAGATCATGGAGGCTATCCTTTCCGGCAAATATGACACCGACCACCTGGCTGTCATTATTTCGCAGACCGGTGGCGGATGCCGTGCTTCCAACTATATCGGATTTATCCGCCGTGCTCTAAAAAAAGCCGGTTACGGACATATCCCTGTTATTTCAATCAACTTAAGCGGGCTTGAAAGCAATCCTGGATTCAAGATCACCCTTCCACTTGTACTGAAAGGTGTGTATGGTCTGATATTTGGTGATCTCTTCATGCGCTGCCTGTACCGTGTCCGCCCATATGAAGCTGTTCCAGGCTCTGCCAATACCATGCATAAGAAATGGGAAAAGACAGTTATCGAATTTATCAAGAAAAGTTATCCAAGCAGACACGAGTTTAAGCGTCTCTGCCGCCAGATCGTAGAAGATTTTGATTCTCTTCCATTAAAAGATGTCAAAAAGCCACGTGTCGGAGTTGTCGGAGAAATCCTTGTTAAATTCCTTCCAGCTGCCAATAACTACCTGGTAGATCTTCTTGAACAGGAAGGTGCCGAAGCCGTGGTGCCGGATCTGACCGACTTCCTGCTCTACTGCTTCTACAATACAAACTTTAAAGCAGAACATCTCGGCATGAAGAAATCAACCGCCCGCATGGGTAATCTCGGAATCAAGGCTCTGGAATGGTTCCGCAAGCCTGCCGTTGATGCATTAAAAGCAAGTAAACGCTTCGATCCACCATCACATATTGAACACCTGGCTTCGATGGCAAAAGAAATTGTTTCTCTTGGGAACCAGACCGGTGAAGGATGGTTTCTTACCGGAGAAATGCTGGAGCTGATCCACAGCGGTGCACCAAACATTGTCTGCACACAGCCTTTTGCCTGTCTGCCAAACCACGTAGTCGGAAAAGGTGTTATTAAAGAACTGCGCCGCCGTCATCCGGAATCCAACATCGTTGCAATCGATTATGATCCGGGAGCAAGCGAAGTAAACCAGCTGAACCGCATCAAACTGATGCTTTCGACTGCGCAGAAGAAGATGTAGAATTTTAGGATATGTAAAATATATTTGGTTGCAATAAGACGACCAGAGGAAACAAAGTACTCCCTCACATTCAGTTGCACTAACCACTTCGTTCAAGCCTCTTAAGGCAGGAATCGTGTTCAGCAAAGGCTTCCACGATTCCTGAGTCTTGAACTCCGTAGTGCAAATTCATGTGAGGGAGTACTTTGTTTCCTCTGGTCTGTATATTGGTAACTTTGTTTTACATATGCGAAAGTTTTTTGGGTGGTGAGGACTAGGATTTAGGGAATTGCAGTCGGAAGGGAAGATTAGTGTAATATCTTTCTTTACAGTTTTTTCTCTCTGAATTCAGCACCGTCATTTTTACCAGTACAGTTAAACGGTCGATTTTACAAAAGAAAGTCCTGCAATTCACTTTTGTGCAATGGAGATGAGACTCAGAAATCATGGAAGCCTTTGCTGAACATGATTTCCGCTCTAAGAGGCTCATCGGAATGGTTTGCACAATGGAATTGGAGGACTTTCTTTTGTAAAATCGACCACACAACCTTTATTTAAAAAAACAGTGGACTCCTTTTCGGGAAAATCCACTGTTTCTCACATATATTAAGCTTCTTCGACTTCTACTTTTTCGCCAAGAATTTTATCAATACTTACCAGTTTTACGCTGAGTACGAATACCTGTGCTGCAACTTCCAGTTCTTCTGGTGTCGGGAAGGACGGTGCAATTCGGATATTGCTGTCTTTTGGATCCTTTCCGTATGGGAAGGTTGCTCCCGCTTTTGTCATGATCAGTCCGGCTTCTTTTGCTTTTGCTACGATTGCTTTGGCACATCCATCCAACGCATCGAAGGAAATGAAGTATCCTCCTCGCGGTGCCATCCAGGAACCAATCTCAAGTCCGCCAAGCTCACTTTCCAGTACATTTAATACGGTGTCAAATTTCGGTCTTAAGATATCTGCATGTTTCTTCATATGCTGAACCATTCCATGGATATCACCGAAGAAACGCGCATGTCTGAGCTGGTTTAATTTATCATGACCGATGGTCTGTACGGACATCATCTTGCGGATTTCCGCAAGGTTTTCATCGGATGCTGCAATTGCTGCAATACCAGAACCCGGGAAGCTGATCTTGGAAGTAGAACCGAATTTGTAAACCATGTTCGGATGTCCTTCTTTTTTACATTCCATCAAAATCTCGATCAGATAATCCTGTTTATCCTCATACAAATGATGGATTCCATATGCATTATCCCAGAAAATACGGAAATCTTCTGCCGCTGGATTTAATTTCGCAAAACGGTGTACGGTTTCATCAGAATAAGTGATTCCCTGTGGGTTAGAATATTTCGGTACACACCAGATCCCTTTTACAGCCGGATCATTCTCCACATACTGCTCTACCAGATCCATATCCGGTCCATCCGACGTCATTGGAATATTGATCATCTCAATTCCAAAATGTTCGGTGATTGCAAAATGTCTGTCATATCCAGGTACCGGGCACAGGAATTTTATCTTGTCAAGCTTTGCCCAAGGGGTGCTTCCCATGATACCATGTGTCATCGCTCTTGCAACAGTATCATACATTACGTTCAGGCTGGAGTTACCAAAGATGATAATATTGTCCTTCGGTACTTCCATCATATCAGAAAGAAGCTGTTTTGCTTCTTTGATTCCATCGATCACTCCATAGTTACGGCAATCTACTCCTTCTTCGCAGACAAGATCTGATGTACTCTTAAGTACATCCATCATCCCCATAGAAAGATCAAGCTGTGCTTTGGACGGTTTACCTCTGGACATATCCAGTTTCAGACCTTTTCCTTTAACATCTTCAAATTCTTTTTCCAGTCTGCTCTTTAATTCAAGCAGTTCTTCTCTACTCATATCTCTATATGCAGTCATCTTGAAAACCTCCCATAATCATCAACTAATCATTGTGTGTTTCCTGCCGTACTTTATACTTCCGAAATCTGCCATCTGCAGTTTCTTTCAGCTGTTTTGACAACATCAAAACTCACTACAAGTAGTAAGTATATAGGAAAAATGATTTTTCGTCAACCAATTCTTGCATATAAATATGACATATCGTGATTTTTGTTGATTTAAATGTGTTTTTTTGAATTTTTGTTTTTCATTTCATGCATTTTTCCATTTTAATGCTTTTCAAAAAGAGTAGATCAGATTTATATACAGCATATTTTCTTTTCTCCTGCAGTATGTTTTGCTCTTCTGACAACAAAACACCCGGAACCATTTTCATGATTCCGGGCAAATATATTTACTATTTTACTAATAATGATTTTCCAGTCATATCTGCTGGCTGCTGCATTCCCATCAGCTCGATCAGCGTCGGAGCGATGTCTGCAAGGCATCCGCCTTCACGAAGCTTATATGCAGGATCTGCATTTACAAGAATGAACGGAACCGGGTTCGTTGTATGAGCAGTAAATGGTTCTCCTGTCTCTTCATCGATCAGCTGTTCTGCATTTCCGTGGTCAGCGCAGATAAACATCTGTCCACCAACTTCTTTCACTGCATCAACTGCTTTTCCTACACATTCATCAACAGCTTCAATTGCTTTAATTACTGCTGCTTCTACACCGGTATGACCAACCATATCCGGGTTTGCAAAGTTAATTACGATTACGTCGTACTTGTCCGCTTTGATTGCATCTACAAGCTTGTCACATACTTCATATGCACTCATCTCCGGCTTCAGATCGTAAGTTGCAACCTTAGGCGATTTGACAAGGATTCTGTCCTCTCCCTTGTTCGGTTCTTCTACTCCACCATTAAAGAAGAATGTAACATGTGCATATTTCTCTGTCTCGGCGATTCTTGCCTGTGTCATGTTGTTTGCTGCAAGAAATTCGCCAAATGTATTCGTGATGCCTTCTTTTACAAATGCAACCATTTTATTTGGAATTGTCTCATCATACTCTGTAAAACATACATAAGTTGTCTTGATACGTTCTCCTCTGTCAAATCCGTCAAAATCATCCGCACAGAATGTTCTGGTGATTTCTCTTGCTCGATCCGGGCGGAAATTAAAGAAGATCACAGAATCTCCGTCTTTTACAGTTGCAACCGGTGTACCGTTTTTTGTCACTACAAATGGTACTACGAATTCGTCAGTTACTTCTTTGTCGTAAGAAGCCTGGATTCCTTCTGTTGCTGATGCTGCTGTGTCACCTTCGCCGCGTGTAAGTGCTGCATATGCTTTTTCTACACGGTCCCAACGGTTGTCACGGTCCATTGCATAGTAACGTCCGGAAACACTTGCAACTTCACCTACACCGATTTCTTTCATCTTTGCTTCTAACTGTTCAACATATTCTTTCCCAGATGCCGGAGGTGTATCACGTCCGTCAAGGAAGCAGTGAACATATACTTTGTCCAGCCCCTGTCTCTTTGCAAGTTCCAAAATTCCATAAATATGTGTAATGTGACTGTGTACACCACCATCAGATACCAGTCCCATCAGATGAAGAGCTGTACCGTTCTTCTTCGCATTTTCACAGGCTGCAAGAAGTGCCTTATTTTCAAAGAAATCGCCATCATCGATTGCTTTTGTGATCTTGGTGAGCTCCTGGTAAATGATACGTCCTGCACCCATATTCATATGACCTACTTCCGAGTTACCCATCTGACCGTCCGGAAGTCCTACAGCAAGTCCGCTTGCATTTCCTTTTACAAACGGATATTCAGCCATTAATTTATCCATAACCGGTGTGTTTGCCTCTGCAATACCGTTGCCTTTCTTTTCATCTCTCAGACCGTAACCGTCTAAGATCATCAAAACTGTTGGTTTTTTACTCATCGTCTTACACTCCTTCATTTTGTCTTAAAGCGTTTGATTTCTCTTTCAGTTAAATATTGTACATGATTTTATATATGCTTGCAAGCACTTGTTAAAACTTTGACAGTCGAAAAACGCAGGCATTTCTGCCTGCGCCTTGGTATAATTGACTATTTCCAGTTTACAATCTTACCAAAATCTGGTTTTAAAGAAGCACCACCTACAAGTCCACCATCGATATCCGGCTGAGCGAATAATTCCGGTGCTGTAGCTGCATTTACAGATCCGCCGTACTGAATACGGATTGCTTCTGCTGTAGCTTCATCATAAACTTCAGCGATACATTCACGGATAGCTTTGCAAACCTCCTGAGCCTGCTCTGTTGTAGCTGTCTTACCGGTTCCGATTGCCCAGATTGGCTCATAAGCGATAACTGCTGTCTTAGCCTGATCTGCTGTTACATTCTGGAATCCAACTTTAACCTGCTGACGGATGAAGTCCATTGTCACACCCTGTTCACGCTGTTCAAGAGTTTCTCCACAGCACATGATCGGTGTAAGTCCGTGTTCAAATGCTTTCAGCATCTTTTTGTTCACAGTCTCGTTTGTCTCTGCGAAGTATTCTCTTCTTTCAGAGTGTCCGAGAACAACATATTTAACACCAGCATCTGTAAGCATGTTCGGAGAGATTTCTCCTGTGTATGCACCTTTTTCTTCAAAGTACATATTCTCTGCTCCAACCTGGATGTTGCTTCCTTTTGCAGCTTCTACAACCGGAATGATATCGATTGCCGGTACGCAGAATACCACGTCAGCCTCTTCTGTCACAACCAGAGATTTGAGTGTATTCACAAGCTCTACTGCCTCTGAAGGTGTCATATTCATTTTCCAGTTACCTGCAATAATTTTCTTTCTTGCCATTGCAATAATCTCCCTTATTTTATCTTAATTACAGACGCTGCTTATTTATCGTTAGCAGCTGCTACACCTGGCAGTTCCTTACCTTCAAGGAATTCAAGGGAAGCTCCGCCACCCGTAGAGATGTGAGTCATCTTGTCGCCGTATCCGAGCTGGTTAACTGCTGCTGCCGAATCACCACCACCGATGATTGTTACTGCATCTGTCTCAGCAAGTGCTTTTGCGACTTCTTCTGTTCCTTTTGCAAAGTTCGGCATCTCGAATGCACCCATAGGTCCGTTCCATACAACTGTCTTTGCATCTTTTACAGCGTCAGCATAGATCTTGATTGTCTCTGGTCCGATGTCAAGTCCTTCCCATCCTTCCGGAATTTCGCCAGCTTTAACAACTTTGATATTTGCATCATTTGAAAAATCATCTGCAATTACGTTGTCTACCGGAAGAAGGAGTTTTACGCCTTTGTCTTTAGCTTTCTGAATCATGTTCAGTGCATATTCACAGTAATCTTCTTCAAGAAGAGATTTTCCAACGGTTCCGCCCTGTGCTTTGCTGAATGTATAAGACATACCTCCACCAATGATCAGAGTGTCTACTTTATCGATCAGGTTTTCGATTACAGAAATCTTGCTTGAAACTTTAGCTCCACCAAGGATTGCAACGAACGGTCTTTCCGGATTGTTTACTGCATTTCCAAGGAAATCGATTTCTTTCTGCATAAGATATCCTACAACTGCT